>ERZ650302.1568-NODE-1568-length-12682-cov-16.190148_pt1 | contig 12682 bp, 10 predicted proteins | sample MGYA00376238_ERZ650302 | MGnify/ENA primary metagenome ERZ650302 (study PRJEB26733, sample SAMN07839298) | wastewater metagenome | biome: urban; feature: wastewater treatment plant; material: waste water | place: USA: North Carolina | collected 2016-04-28 ... | reverse complement strand
CTCTTCACCACTAATTGTAGAGAGATTAATACCTTTAAATTTAAGCCAGTCAACAAGCGTTGCTTCTTTGACGCTTGGTGCTGCATGAACAGTTAAAAAAGGTGGCTTATTAATGACTAAAAGATCATCATCTTCATATAAAATAGGCACGTCAAAATCAACAGGATAACTAGCACTTCCTTGTTCAGCTTGGACGTATTCGTAAGAAATAACATCGCCTTCTTCTACTTTAAAACTGCTCTTAATAACCATTTTTCCATTAACGCTAACACCTACATTTTTAATTAATTTTTCGATTTGATTTCGAGGAAGTTCGAGTGCTTCACTCATGGCACTATCGAGTCGACTTGCCTTTTTACATGTAAATTCCATTTAATCTATGTTCCTCTATTTTTGATATACTTCATCTTCGAAAATGGTAAGGAGATGGCGTGTTTCAAATTGATAGGCGTATAGTAACACATTTTGATTTTTTAATTCCTATACTTGTCATTCCTATCATTGCTATTTCCTACTACCTTATTTCTGAAGCAAACACTATGCTTGCCAATAAACAACTGGTTTATTTTGCTGTTGGTATCGCTACTTTTTTTGTTTTTTTCATAAAATAAAAAAGGCGATATAAAATCGCCTTATGTTTTTAACAGTATTCTATTATTTAGTTACTGTAGTAGTTGTAGGAGAATAAATCCCAAAGGTTAAAGCAGAAACTAAACCATTTACAAAAGACTGTTCAGTTTTAACGGTATAATCTTCTGCTCCTGCTGCCATTTCTTTAGCATTAGAAACTCCAACTGGAGCTAATCCATAAACAACATAATGATTCCATTTTGAAACACTCGTGTTTCCTTGAGCTCCTTTACCAACAACTGTAGTATAAGAATAGCAAGAAGTTAATGATACTGCTAATACTAAAGCAGTAGCGATTGTAGATAATTTTCTCATAAAAATTTTATTATAATAAAACAAAGTTAATATTTTTTTTTTAAGAAAACAAATTTTTACAAATCCTCAGCTTCAGCAATTAACTCTACGATGTCTTTTACCTCTACTTCTTCATTTTTGTTGAAGTGTTTTACACCATCGGTCATCATCGTGTTACAGAATGGGCAACCTGTTGCTACAATTTTTGGATTAAGCGCAAGAGCTTCTTCTGTTCTTTCGATATTGATGTCTTTATTGCCTTTTTCTGGTTCTTTAAACATTTGTGCACCTCCAGCTCCACAACATAATCCGTTGGTTTTACAACGCTTCATTTCTACCAATTCTGCATCTAATTTTTCTAAAAGAACTCTTGGAGCTTCGTATTCATCATTCGCTCTTCCTAAATAACACGGATCGTGGAAAGTGATTTTTTTACCTTTGAAAGCGCCACCTTCTATTTTTAGTCTTCCTTGTTCCATCAATTGCTGAAGCAATTGTGTATGGTGCATTACTTCGTAATTTCCACCTAAACTAGGATATTCGTTTTTTAAAGTATTGAAGCAATGCGGACAAGCCGTTACGATTTTCTTTACTTCGTAAGCGTTTAAAACTTCTATGTTCGTTAATGCCATCATCTGGAAAATGAATTCATTTCCAGCACGTTTTGCAGGATCACCAGTACAAGATTCTTCTTGACCAAGAACTGCAAATTCTACTCCTACTTTATTTAAAATTTTAGCAAATGCTTTGGTAATTTTTTTGGCTCTATCATCAAAACTTCCTGCACAACCTACCCAAAAAAGAACTTCTGGAGATTTTCCTTCGGCAGCATATTCTGCCATTGTTTTTATAGTGAAATCCATATTGTAAATATGCTAATTTGTTAATTTGCTGATGTGTTAATTTTCGCATCAACACATCATCTCATTGTCACATTAATTTTCGTTTGCCCAATTTAATCTGTCTGCTTGATTATATTGCCAAGGTGCAGCATTGTTTTCGATATTGGTCATCATCATATTCAATTCTTGTGGAGCTGCAGATTGTTCCATCACCATAAATCTACGCATTTCAAAAATGATAGAAAGAGGGTCAATTAATACCGGACAAGCTTCTACACATGCATTACAAGTTGTACAAGCCCATAATTCTTCTTTGGTAATGTAATCGTTTAAGAGTTTTTTACCATCATCTACAAATTTTCCGTTTTTGTTGATGTTTTTGCCCACTTCTTCAATTCTGTCTCTGGTAGACATCATAATTTTACGTGGCGAAAGTTTTTTACCTGTAATATTTGCCGGACAAACCGCAGTACATCTACCACATTCTGTACAAGAATAGGCATTCAGTAACTGAACTTGATTCAAATCAAAAATATCTTCAGCGCCAAATTTTGCTGGAGGTTCTGCTCCTTCTGGTTGCGCTGCATAAGGATCTGCATTAGGATCCATCATTAATTTGATTTCTTGAGTTACAGATTCTAAATTATTGAATTTACCTTTTTTCTCCAAATTAGCATACCAAGTATTCGGGAATGCAAAAATGATGTGAAGGTGTTTAGAATAATATAAATAGTTCATGAAGAACAAAATTCCTACAAAGTGGAACCACCAAGCTCCTCTTTCTATGAAATGTAAAAACCCATCACTGAAACCGAAAGATTGAAAAATCGGTGCAATAAGGTTAGATGAAACAGGGAAACTTCCGTGTGCTGCTAAAACGCCATTTTGCTGAAGCAACCAATCTGCTGCATTCATTTTGAAAAAAGCCATCATTAAGCAGAATTCTATTACCAAAATCCAATTGGCATCATTTTTTGGCCAACCTTTTAGGTCGATAGAAGATAATCTAGGAATTTTAAGACCATTTCTTCTGATGAAGAATGCTACTACAGCAATCACCACTAATGCAGCTAAAATTTCTAATGTAGCAGTGAAAATTCCATAAAGTGTATCTCCAAAAATTGAAGCTAAGAAACGGTGTGTTCCGAAAATTCCATCTACAATGATTTCAATCAATTCAATGTTGATAATCACGAAACCTACGTAAACAATCATGTGCAAGAATGCTGCAACTGGGCGTTTTTTCATTTTGCTTTGCCCGAGAGCAACAGTTGCCATTGTTTTCCATCTTTCTGAAGGGTTATCAGAACGATTGATTTCTCTTCCTAGTTTTATATTTCGGTAAATTTCTTTTAAACTTTTAAAAAACAGACCGAAACCAGCAATGAGTAAAACAAGGAATAAAATATTGTCTAAATATTGCATAGTTATTTTTTTCTCTTTTTCAAAAATACGTTAATTATTTCTTACCAAAAACAGAAATATTTATGTATCGCTTAGGATTTTCTTTAAGGTCTAAAATTAGACTATTAAGGTTCTGAGAAGTTTTATTGAGATTATTGTATAATTCCTCATCTTTAGCTAGTTTACCAAGGCTTCCTTCTCCATTATTAATCCCAGAAATTACCTGATTGAGTTTATTAGAAACTTCCGAAAGTCTTTCTACTGTTTGATTAAGCTGTTTCGTATCAATACTTTCTGCAACTCTTCCATATTTTTCTACAGCAGCATTGGCAGAAATCATAGTTTTATTAGCATTATCAAGTACATTCTCTACTCTACCTTGACTAGAAGCCAATAATCTATTGGTTTGGTCAGAAGTATTTTTGAAAGAAGCAACTGTTTGGTTAAGACTTGCCAAAAGTATTTTAATTTCTCTTCTGTTTTGTTCGTCTACAATTTTATTAGTCGCTGCCATTGTAGAATCTAGTTTAGTTAAAACACTTTGTACTTGGTCTTTTACAGGGCCTACTTGCGAAGATAAACTTGCCATCAAAGAAGATTGAAAAGTTCCTCTTAAAGTATCTCCATCTTTAGCAAAAGGTGCTTTATCATAAACCAAATGAATTCTTGCTTGTTTACCAGACATAATTCCCGGTTCAAAGATTTCTACAGTAGAATTTTTAGAAAAATTAAAACCTTTATCTACTAAAACTTTAACCACAAAATAAATGGTTCCGTCTTTAGCTGTTTGAGGAAGGATTTTATCTACCTGTCCTACTTTCAAACCGTTGATAGAAACTGGATTAGACTGTTCTAAACCGTCTACATTGTCAAATTTTGCGTAGTAAATATTATCTGATGTAAAGAAACTTTTCCCCTTCATAAACTGGAAAAGAATAACGAATCCTACAATAGCTAAAAGTGCTATTAAACCTGCTTTTATTTCTTTAGTGTATTTCACAATTTTATGAATTTTTATGCGCAAATATACTACTTTTTGAAGTAATGGTAGTTTCAATATTTCTGCATAATGTTATAAAAAAAGCGACTTTTTCTAGAAAAAGTCGCTTTTAAATATTTTTGAGAAGAATTATTGAGCTTGAGAAGTTTTATCCCATACTTCAATTCTGTAATCTTCTATTTTAGCATTGTCTTGTAAACTCTTCATTAATGATTGGCTAAACATTTGAGCACCTTGCTGTTGCATTGCTTGCATGATTTGTTTAGCGTCTCCTGGTTGTTTGTTTAGCGTAACCGCTTTTTGAGTTACTACAAAAACTCCAGTTGCACCTTCTACTGGTTTAGAGATTTTACCTTTTTTAACACCAAATGCAGCTCCAGCAACTTTAGCTTCCATAGCACCTCCTACAAATGGAGAGAATAAACTTACTTGCGAAGATTGTTTAGTCGTACCAAACAATTTAGCAATCGCATCTAAACTAGTTGCTTTACTTGCAGTAATTTTTTCAGTGATTTTTTTCGCTAATAATTGGTTTCTTACAATTGGTTCTACTTGTTCTCTTACAGATTCTGGATCTGCAATTCCCGCTTCTTGTTTACCGTTTAAGTACACTACGATGTAGTCACCATTACCAGTAGTAAAGATATTGGTTTCTCCTTTTTCTCTTTCTTTATTGAAAGCCCAAGCTAAAATTTCTTCGTCTTTATCTGTTCCTAAACCTTGGATTTGACCTTGGAATCTTTTTACAGATTTAGGATTTTGGAAATTGAAATTTTTCTTTTTCGCTCCGTTTGCAAAATCATTGAAAGATTTCCCTTGAACTGATTGAATGAAAGTATTTGCTTCTGTATATACTTTGTTTTCGGTTTCTTTAGAAGCTCTGATGTCTTTTGCTAAGTTTGCAATTTTGTAAACTGGCATTTTATTTTCGTTAACAATAATATGATAACCAAAATCAGTTTCTACCACACCTACAGCTCCTTTTGCGTTTCCTTTAACCCAATCTCCGAAAGGTTTAGCGTAATTATTATCATTATCTAAAATCCAACTTAACATGCCTCCTCTTTGCGCAGCACCTGGCTCATCAGACATTTGTACATATTCGTTGAATTTCAATGGATCAGCTTTTACTAATGCACCAATGCTGTCTGCTAATTTTTTAGCTTCTTCTTTGGTTCTAGTTTGCTTTTCATCTGCTCTCATTGCGCCTTTGTACGCAAACAAAATGTGTTTAGGCATGGTAGCATTGCTCTTTCCTACTAATTTGGTTACATAATATTTGTCACCAGATTTATAAGGTCCAAAAAATTGTCCTACAGAAGCTCCTTTTACAAAAGCTTGCGCTTCTTGAGGAATTTCTTGGTCAGAAACAAATGAATATTTAATTTGTGCTTCAGAGTTTAATTCTACGAACATAGAATCGTTCGGAGTATTTTTGAAACTTTCTAAGCCATTTCCATTATCTACACCTTCGTTGTAAAGTTTGTTAATTTCTTTAAGCGCTAAAGCATCATCTGCTGCACTTGGTTTTGCAGGAAAATATACAATTCCTAAGTTTCTAGCAGCTTCAGATTTAAACATCACAGGATGTTTTTTGATATAATTTGCTAAATCTTCAGTAGTTACTTTCACTGGATTTTTAGCAGCAAAAGCAGCATAATCTACTTTCACGAAGTCTATATCAGCAACTTCGTCTCTTTGCTTCATTAATTCAGCAGCTTCTTTTTTGTTGGCTGTAATTCCTGTAGTAACGTTTGCAAAAAGCTGTCTTGCCATCATTCTGTATTGTATAGCTTTTTTAGCTTTTAACCATTCGTTATATTGGTTTACGTCTCCACTATTTTTAAGTTCTTCGATTTGCTTTTTAATTTCAGCAACTTTGAAGTTTCCTTTTTCGTCAAAATTCTGTGGATTCTGTTCTTTAGAAAACATTGGGTCAAATTGTAATTGATTCCAGAAAATTTCATCTGTAATTTTTAACCCCATTTTATCAAACTGTTGTTTGATTAATTTAGACTGCACCAAAATTTGCCAAGCTTGTTCTTCTAAGCCTTGCTGTGGTTGTCCTTGAGATTGTTGTTGTAACAAACTTAATTGGTCATTAAATTCATCACGAGTGATTTCTTCACCATTTACCTTTCCCAAAATATTTGGATTTTGACCAAACATTTTATCCATGCTTTCAGGATTAATTAAAAATGCTAAAAGTGCAATAATAATCATTCCTAATAATAGCCAAGGTCTCTTTCTTATTGAAGCTGTAATTGACATTTTATATATAAGTATTTAAAATCAGTGTGCGAAAATACATAATTTTAAGATAATAGAGAAATTTTATCACTCATTTTCATTCGTTTATATTTATTTTTTTAAAGGATTTTACAGAAGCCTATTTGGTAAATATTTCACAATCGACCACCACTTTGAAAATCAGTTCAGTTTTCTAGAATAAAAAAAGGAAAATTTGTCCATAAAAACTCTTGGCATAGCTATTGCGAATATTATAGTACTCTTTATTTTAGGCAAGAAAATTTCGAATCTTGTCTTGGTAATTGATTTATATACTTTAAAAATGACAAATTGTCATTCTAATTTTTAGATTATGATTGAAATAGAAGATATCGCTTTTGAAAATTTTTTAGACGAAAATTTTAGCATCGTGGCAAACGAAGAAAAACAAACCAAAGAAGAAAAAGCGCAAGAGATTTTTCCGATTCTACCTGTTAGAAATATGGTGATGTTTCCGAAAGTGGTTATCCCAATCACTGCGGGAAGAGAAAAGTCTATTAAATTATTAGAAGAAGCACAAAAAAATGGTCAACTGATAGGAATTTTGAGCCAAAAACTCTCTCAACAAGAAAATCCCACCGAAAAAGACCTTTACCAAATAGGAACTATTGCTAAAATCATTAAAATCATCAAACTTCCTGATGGTAATATTTCTGCAATCACGAGAGGAGTTCAGCGTTTCAAAGTGAAAAATTTCATTGAAACCGAACCTTATTTCACCGCAGAAATAGAAAAATTAAAGGATTCTTCTACCAAAAAGAAAGAAGAATATGAAGCTTTGATTGATAACATCAAGGATTTAGCAATTAAAATCATAGAAATAGACCCTAATATTCCTGGTGCAGCTAATTTTGCCATCAGAAATATTGAAGGACAAGAAGATTTACTGAATTTCATCTGCGTAAATGCAAATTTCTCTTCGGAAAACAAACAAAAACTTCTGGAAGAAAAATCATTGATGAAGCGTGCAGAATTATGCTATGAACTGATGCATGATGATTTCAGAAGATTAGAATTGAAAAATCAAATTCATCAAAAAACTTCTCGCGATTTAGACAAACAGCAGAGAGAATATTTCCTGAGCCAACAAATTAAAACCATTCAGGAAGAATTAGGCGGTGGAACCGAAACCGATGTAGATGAACTGAAGAAAAAAGCAGAAAAAATTTCTTGGAAACCAGAAATTCAGGAACATTTCGAGAAAGAACTGAAAAGACTTCAGCGCCATAATCCCAATTCGCCAGATTATAATGTACAGAGAAATTATCTAGATTTCTTCACAGATTTGCCTTGGAATTCTTATTCTAAAGACATTTTTGACATTCCAAAAGCGGAAAAAATCTTGAATAAAGACCATTTCGGTTTAGAAGACATCAAAAAAAGAATTTTAGAACACATGGCAGTTCTGAAATTGAAAAACGACATGAAATCTCCGATTTTGTGTTTAGTTGGTCCTCCTGGAGTCGGTAAAACTTCCCTCGGAAAATCTATTGCAGATGCTCTTGGCAGAAAATATGTAAGAATGAGTTTGGGCGGTCTCCATGACGAATCAGAAATCCGTGGACACAGAAAAACTTACATCGGCGCAATGGCAGGAAGATTATTGCAAGCCATCAAAAAAGCGGGAACATCTAATCCAGTTATCGTTTTAGACGAAATAGACAAACTCGGACAAGGAATTCACGGCGACCCAAGTTCTGCACTTTTAGAAGTTTTAGACCCAGAACAAAACCACAGTTTCTATGACAATTTCTTAGAAATTGGGTATGATTTGTCAAAAGTGATGTTCATTGCTACAGCCAATTCGCTTTCTACCATTCAAACGCCATTGTTAGACAGAATGGAAATCATTCAACTTTCGGGTTATACGATTGAAGAAAAAGTAGAAATTGCAAAACGCCATTTGATTAAAAAACAAATGGAAGAAACTGGCCTACAAAAAGACGCTTATAAACTAGGAAATAAAGAAATTGCACACGTAATAGAAGCTTTCACCAGAGAAAGCGGTGTAAGAAATTTAGAAAAACAAATCGCCAAAATTTCTCGTTGGGTTGCGCTTCAAATTACGATGAATAAAGAATACGACCCGAAAATTTCCATTCAGAAAATTGATGAAATCTTAGGTGTTCCGATGTCTAAAAATTTCTCAGAAATGATGGATGTTCCAGGTGTAGTTACAGGCTTAGCTTGGACTTCAGTTGGTGGAGATATCTTATTCATTGAGAGCATTTTAAGTAAAGGAAAAGGCAATCTTACCATGACAGGAAATCTAGGAAATGTAATGAAAGAATCTGCAACCATTTCGCTAGAATACATCAAAGCAAAACACGAAAGTTTAGGCATTTCTTTAGAAGATATCGAAAATAAAAACATCCACGTTCACGTTCCAGAAGGTGCCACTCCGAAAGATGGACCAAGTGCAGGAATTGCAATGCTAACCAGCATGGTTTCCAGCTATTTAAACAAAAAAGTAAAACCACATTTGGCAATGACTGGCGAAATTACTTTAAGAGGAAAAGTACTTCCAGTTGGCGGAATTAAAGAAAAACTTTTGGCCGCAGTAAGAGCAGAAATTAAAGAAGTGATTCTGTGCGAAGAAAACCGAAAAGATGTTTTAGAAATCAACCAAAACTATCTTAAAAATCTAAAAATTCATTACGTGAAAACCATGAAAGAAGTAGTGGAATTAGCGATTGAAAAATAGAATGTTTTGCCACCAATTCACAAATCATTTTTAATTTTATAAAAAATTGTGGATTCGTGGCAATATTTTTTTAATTTTGATATTATAAATTTCTAAAAATGAGCACTGCTGAATTAAAATTAAATTTAATCAATCAAATTGCAGGTATTACTGATAAAGTAAGACTTAAAGAAATTATGCAATTACTTAAATTTCAAGCAGATGAGTCTCTTTACATTACTAATAAAGAAGAAAAAGAGGCTGTAAAAGAAGCCAAAAATCAGATTAAAAACGGAGATGGAATTTCTAATGAAGATGTTCAAAAAGAAATTACATCATGGCTGGAGAAATAATTTGGTCACCTAAAGCAAAATCTGAACTTATAGAAATTCTTGAATATTGGGTAAACAGAAATAAATCAAACGTTTACAGTTTAAAACTCAATCAATTAATCCAAGAACAACTCATTTTTATTTTAGAATTCCCAAAAATTGGTAGAAAAACGGATATCAAAAACGTTTATGTTAAAATTATCAGAGATTATCTACTTTATTATGAAATAGAAAAAGGAAATCTTCATGTTTTGACAATACGACACGGAAAAAAGAATCCTAAAACTTTAGCTTTGAAATAAAATCAGATAGATTTTTTAAAAAAAACTTAAATGATAAGACCCGCAAATTTGCGGGTTGTTTTTTTTTACAAACAACTGAAATTCTGCAACTTCTATTGCAAACCAAGTTTACAAAAACAAAAAATCGCTTTTACAAACTTTACAAGAATCTTGTGCTCAACTTTGAGGAAGTCTAACCACAAAAACCTTAAACAATGAACACAAAATTTCAAAAACTAGTTTTCGCAACCTTTATTTTAGCGGGATTATTTTCTTGTCAAAAATCTGAAAGTGTAGATTCTCAATACGAAAGTGCGGTTGCAACCGCAGATTCTACTTCCGTTCAAAATGATGAAGTTTCTTACGCCGCTTCTCAACAAATTCCAGACAAAAAATTTGTAAAAACTGCAGAAGTCAGCATGGAAGTAAAAGACGTTTACGAAGCCACAGTTCACATAGAAAATGCACTGAAAAATCTCGGCGGATTTGTTACCAAAAGTGAATTACAAAGTCAAGTTATCGAAGAAGAAACCTATAACACTTCTGACCAAAATGCGGTTTTACTCAGAAAATTTAACTCTTACAATAAGATGCAAGTAAGAGTTCCTTCGGAAAAATTAGGTGCGTTTCTCACTTCTGTAAATGACCGAAAACTTTTCTTGAACACCAGAATTATTTCGGCTGAAGATGTAACCAACAATGCTAAAATTGCAGAACTTGAATTGAAAAAAATCAATAAAACGGGCGAAGTGATTTCTCAAATGAAAAACAATGAAAAGAAAGCAAACCTCACCGAAGAAAACGAAGAGAAAAACAATACACAACAAATTGAAAATCTAAATCTTGCAGATAATATAAAGTACAGTACTGTAGACATTTACATTAAAGAACCAAAAGTAAGAATCGCCGAAATTGCCATTACTAACACCCAATTTTACGACAATAAATACCAAGTCAACTTCTTCTACGAAGCGAAATCTTCTCTACTTAATGGATTTTATTTCGTGCAAAAATTTTTCGTTTTCTTACTGAATTTTTGGCCTTTATTTTTAGGAATTCTAATTGTAATTTATTTTGTAAAGTATAACCTTACGACTATTATCTTCCCGAAAAAAATTTCAAAATCTGAGAATATCGAAAAGTGATACTAATGAATGTTTTCTGTAATTTTAGGAACCCAAATTATTAAGATTTGATAAAAGATAATCATCACTAAAAAGAAAGCAAAAGCATATTCTTCTAGTTTTTTAAAATGAGTATATAAGTTTTGTAATCCTTGATTTTGATTATTATTCTTCGTGAAATTTTTCATTCTAAACTCCATAATTTTTCTCATGAAAAATAAAATGGGAATTGCAAAAGAAAACATTAAAATCAATGCAAACTTGAAGGCTGGAAATTCTTGCTGAAATTTTTCAAAAAATAAAAAACACAAAACAGTCAAAAAAAGTAAGCCTAGAGAAAGATAGAAATAATTTTTTTTGAAGTCAACCAATCTTGTAAAATAGGAAAAAGAGGTAAAACCTAAAGAGATTACTGTAAAAGATAAAAGTATTTGAAAAATCACGTTATTATTTTTCTCAAAGATAACAAAATTCATAAAATCTTAAAGCCCTGAAATTTTTCGGGGCTTTTATTTTTGCGTAAATTTGCACGGACTTTGTCCGTTTTATGAAGATGAATAAAACTGTAAATTTTAGTTGTTAAACCTTAAACCAAAAGAATTATGTTACCAAAAATAAATCCAGAAAACACACAAGCTTGGAAATCACTCAACGAACATTTTGCACAAAATGATTTTGACCTAAGAACACTTTTTCAAGAAAATGCTAATCGTTTCCAACAGTTTTCAGTAAAAAAAGAAAATTATCTTTTTGATTTTTCTAAAAATTTAATTGACCAAAAAGCATTTGATTTATTGCTTCAATTGGCAGAAGAAACACAATTGAAAGCTGCCATCAATGCTATGTTTTCTGGTGAAAAAATAAATGAAACCGAAAAAAGAGCAGTTCTTCACACTGCTTTGAGAGATTTTTCTGACAAAGAAATTCTTGTAGACGGCGAAAACATAAAACCAGGAATCAAAAAAGTTCTTGATCACATGAAAGCTTTCTCTGAAAAAGTGATTTCAGGAGCGCACAAAGGTTTCAGCGGAAAAGAAATTACTGATGTGGTAAACATCGGAATTGGAGGTTCAGATTTAGGACCTGTAATGGTAGTTTCGGCGCTTAAACACTTCAAAACAAGATTAAATGTACATTTCGTTTCGAATGTAGACGGAAATCACATGGCAGAAGTAGTGAAAAACTTAAATCCAGAGACTACACTTTTCATCGTAGCTTCTAAAACGTTTACCACTCAAGAAACCATGACCAATGCCAATTCTGCTAAATCTTGGTTCTTAAAAGCAGGTAAAGAAGAAGATGTAGCAAAACACTTTGTAGCTTTATCTACTAATATTCAAGCGGTTAAAGCGTTCGGAATTGCAGAAGAAAATATTTTCGAGTTCTGGGATTGGGTTGGCGGAAGATATTCACTTTGGAGCGCTATTGGTTTAAGCATCGTTCTAGCGGTAGGTTATGAAAATTTTGAAAATTTATTGAAAGGAGCTTACGAAACCGATGTGCATTTCCAAACGGCAGATTTCAAAGAAAACATTCCTGTTTTAATGGGACTTTTGGGAATTTGGTACAGAAATTTCTTTGATGCAAGTTCTTATGCTATTTTACCGTACTCTCAATATTTAGATAGATTTGCAGCGTATCTTCAACAAGGAGATATGGAATCTAACGGAAAATCTGTGGACAGAAACGGCGAATATGTTTCCTACGAAACCGGACCAATTATTTGGGGAGAACCTGGAACAAACGGGCAACACGCTTTCTATCAATTAATTCACCAAGGAACAGAATTAATTCCTGCGGATT
>ERZ650302.1567-NODE-1567-length-12685-cov-18.238321_pt1 | contig 12685 bp, 19 predicted proteins | sample MGYA00376238_ERZ650302 | MGnify/ENA primary metagenome ERZ650302 (study PRJEB26733, sample SAMN07839298) | wastewater metagenome | biome: urban; feature: wastewater treatment plant; material: waste water | place: USA: North Carolina | collected 2016-04-28 ... | reverse complement strand
ACCACATTATAGCCACTTTGGGCTTTCTATTTTAAATCTTATGGAATTATTTGGGTTTTATTTCCCAGTACCAGATTTCTAAAGCTTCATGATATAATTTAGCAACAGATTCAATTTCAATTTCTTCTCCATTATTATATAAAGTTACTCCATTTACTGAATATAAATCATTAAATCTTAACCAATCTCCAACTCTAAAAGTATCTAATTCATAAATATTTTTTTGATTCCAATAAGTTCTTCTTACTTGCTTATTAAAAGCATCAACATCTTTATTTGTATGAGTAGCAATAATTTTATTTTCAAAATACCATTTTTCATTTTTATAAAAATCATCTAAAAAATCTTTTTCATTGTTGAAATATCTTATTTCATCATACAAATTCTGATTAAAAAACTCCATAACTCTTATTGATATTTATTTTATATGTTGCACCGTTAAAGTATGTAGATTGATAAATTTTACCATTTTCAAAATCTCTATCACCTGAACCGATGTATTTTAAATCTCTTACACACTCCTTGTATTCATAAATATTTTCAAATTTTTGGTTTGAAGACTTTACAATCTCTTTCGCACTTCCTGACATATAAAAAAAGTTCTTTTGTTTCATCTTTTTAAATAGATATTCTATCTTGTCATAATCACTATGAAAGAGTAATCTTTCATCGATATGATTATTTAAGAGATTTATAACTTCAAGAGTGAGTTAATGAAGCTAATCGACTTTTTTATATCTGATTCTCTCCCAAATCTTTTCATATTCAGCTTCTAATTCAAAATTTTCATTATGATCTAACATGAACTTTCCTTATCAAATAATCTAATACGATACTCACACATGCCATCAGCTATATTTTTTTCTGTGTACCATCTCTTGCAAGTACTAGTAATCATCGCTTCACTATCAAGTTGTCCGTAAATTTCGTCCCATATATCATCTAGTAAATTTTTATAAACTCCAACATTGGCTCTAAGTTCTAGTTCAATTTTTTTACAATCTCTTAAATCATGCCCTACAACTGTATAAATATTTTTGATAACTTCACTTATTAGAACAGTATTTTCTGTGTATATTTTCATTGGTAATTTCTCCTTTTGGCTACATACAGATTAGCACTCGAAAAATTACACTTTTATGGGTCTAAATTTCAATATTTAGGTTGATATGTTTCATTTTGTATCATATTTCTATACAAAAGTGATTTGGAACATCTTTTTTCTTATTGACACCTGTATTATAAATCATTGTGTTATTGATTTTATCTGTAGTATTTATTGGATGATGCATATGCCCACACAACAAAACTTTTGGTTTTAAAATACTCTTTTGAAGAAGTCTTGCTATCTCTTTGTCTCCCCAATCTGCGTTGGTTTTATTATGTATCGCTGTTTTTGACTGAGCAGGTGGCAGATGATACAAAAGAATATCGCACTCATCAAACTCAAAAAAATCTGGAGCGATATAAGGAATACAACCAAACTTTATCCCATTTATGGTTTTGATACTATTATCACTATAAACATTGGGTATCTGATTGAGCCAATCTTCGTTTTCAAGCTCTTCGATGTCATGATTTCCGCTACATACAAAAAGTGGCTTTTTAAAGCTTTTCATCCAACTACTAATCCACTCTATTTGCTCTAATAGTGTTTCATCTTTTGAACTTTCTAAAAAATCCCCTGTGATACAAAAAACATCATAGTTATTTTGCTGTGAAGCTATCCAAGTAAACCAGTGTTTAGTAAAATGAAGGTCTGTAGTATGGAGAATTTTCATTTACTAAACCATCCCCGTAGCAATTATTTTAAATTTTATAGACTCTTTTTCAATAGTATCGTTTTGTTTTGCACCAAATGTAACATCAGTATCTTCGCCAATCAAATCGTGAAGTTCTTCCATCAATGATGAAATGATGGTTGATGATGCATAACTGTGTTGCTCAAATTCTATCAATACACCTTTTGCATTTTTAAGAGAAAGTTTCAAGTTCTCACTCAAACTACTTATAAAATATTCGACCTTGCAACTACCTACAACTCCATCAATTTTTCCTTTATGTGAGAGTATCGTTTGATAATCTGCAAAATCTATATTAATATCATTTTGCATTACTTGTTGCTTTGTTTTGATATTTTTTAATTTCTTGAATAATAATGTTTTGCTCCCCATATAAACTTAAATAAAACCATTCTTCATTGTCGATTATTTTATAAGGCTCGAATTTTTGATTGATTTTTTTTGTTGATGCTAAAATAAGAGTTGTATTACTATTCCACAATTCATATTCTAAACCAAACCAGATATCATCACTTATAAAAAAGCCATAACCATCTTCCTCATTGTATATTTCGCTTTTTTCCACTTTTAGCTCTTCTGCTATAGATTCAATCAATGAATAAATTTTATGTTCTTTTGTGAATGCTGTTGTAGAAATTTCCTTAGATAAGCTTCTAAATGTTCCTAAATTTATAACTCTATAATTTTCATCTGCAAATTTTAATGAATTTATATTAGATGAATTTTTGGCTGGAGCATGATAGTGAATCAATAATGATTCTGCTTTGCTTATATCTTCTAATGCATCATTATGAAGTAAGGCATCATCATAATATATCTTACCAAGATAAATTTGAACATTATCTCTATCCTGATTATATTCAATTACGCTTCTTCCGTTGAGTCTTTCCATAAACTTTTGTTCTGTCTTCCCTATATATATTAAAACATTATCTCCATAAATAGGATGTGCGCCATATATTTGATACAAACCAAAATCTGTCGGCTTAACAGCAAATTTTTTAGTTTCTATTTTATTCTCGTTATAATTAACTACATCTTCATAAGTATATGGACCGCTCCAATCTACATATATTTCTTCCATTTTAAATTCTCCTTTTTTTGATTAATTTCACTAAGTGTTGCACATATATTTTTAATCTTAGCTGCACTCATGATATCTCTTTAATTTAGGCATTACACAAGAACCCGTGAGTCTCAAATATTTATTGGAACCGTTTTTAACCTCTTCATGTAGAGACCAAAAATCTTTCATATTCGCTCTTCTTAAAGCTGGACGCATAAACCTTTTTTTAAAAGCTTTTTTTTGTCTTCCTTGAAAACTGTACTTGTTAAATTTATAGAGCAAAATTCTTGCAAGTAGTCTGTAATATACTCTATTCATGGCATCATCCTTATAGCAATATACAAAGCATATACAACATGAATTTTGATTTATAACATTAATTTAGCATTTATTGGCAAGAATATACTCACAAATTTTATTATCCATCTGCCTAAAAGCCTCTTGGACTTGCATACCATCTTGTGTAATTTCAAGCAGCTCATTATTGTCATAAATTTTGTATTTTATGCCAATTTGATCCAATTGGCAAATCACTTCATCGGCAAGCTCTTTTTTTAATCTTGCCTCCCAACTAAATGGTTTGATTAAAATCACTTGAATTTCTAAATCATATTTCTTTTTCATATATAAAATCAGAGGCAACAATGATTTACTGCTACCTCCACCAAGACCATTTAGTATAACAATCGATTTTGCAATGATTAAATATTTATCTAGTTCTTCAAAATCTGATTCTATGCTTAACTTATTTTGAACATTACAACACTCTAATGTCTTCGCATCATCCGACATTGCAACGAGAGCGAAGTGCTCACCCAATAACTCTTTTTGTCCTTGTAAAAAGTTTAGCCCAACCCCACCAAATCCTATAATCAATTTTTTCATATTCTATCCTTCCAACTACATACAACACCTATTGAAAAAAATAACATCTATAGTGTAAAAAATCTCAACTCATACAATTATGTTTCATTTTTACCCAATTTACCTATTACACCAAAACTCAAACAACGGATCAGCAAAATAATACCCATCACTATTTTTATCGATGATATCTTTTTGCACAAGTCCATTTAGTGCTGTCTGAAAAGAGCCTGATTTGATTTGGTATTTGGCTAAGTATTGCTCATCATAAAGAGATTTGCCATCTTTTTCAAGGACTATTTTTAAAGCTTTTTTTTGATTTGGCGTGAGATTATCCCATTCTACCCCAAAGAGGTCTTCTTCTCTTTCTATGATGATTTTAAGAGTTTTTGAGAAGTTTTCATCATCCACTTTACTCTCACATTGATTCCATAGCTCATAGGCAAATTGTTGTGTATAGTACGGAAACCCTTTGGTAAACTCAAAAATTTTATTTATATAAATCTCCTCTATCTCTTTGTTGGTCGCTTGAAATTTTGAAGTGATAAACTCACTCCATGACTCTTTTCCTATCTCTTTGATTTTAAAGTGTTTTACTGATTTGTAAAATGGTCTATTTTTGTCTAAAAACATCGCATGAAGTAAAGATTTCTTACTTCCCATAAATATATAGCTTACTTTATCGCTATGATGTTGGATGACACTTCTCATCTTCGCTTCAAGGTCAAAGTTTGCAATCTCTTGAAATTCATCAAATATCACTACTATTTTTTGTCCCTCTTTTGCAAAGGCTAGTGGGATATTTAGCACATCTTCTAAAGCTTTTGTTCTGTCTTCATTGTTTAGTGCTAAGGAAAAACTAGGATTTCCAGTTGTATCAAAATTTACATTGATATTGGGACGAAGATTTAAAACACTTTTGAAAAAGTTTACTATTTTATCGGTTGGCTCTTCTAGGCTTTTGGCTAAGACATTGAAATATTTATTGATAAACTCATCAAGAGTTGAAAGATACATCAAATCCAAAAAAACATATTTGACTTTTTCATCTTTTAGCTCATCCATCGTTTTTAATACAAATGATGTTTTACCAAATCTTCTTGGAGCATAAATAAGTGTATTTAGCCCAGCATTTACATCGATTTTGAGTTCTTTAATTTCATCTATTCGATTGCAAAAATGAACACTGCTAACAGCTCCACCGTAATAAAAAGGGTTTATCATAGCTTACTCCAATTTTTATGTTTTAAACATAATATCTAAAGCATAATTAAATTTGCTTGAGTTGTGCAAAATTATGAATACCTTGTAAATAAAATCAAATGAGGTGAATATGGAAAAAAAAACAACATTGTTGACAGTGGAACTCTTTCAAGTCTTGAGTTTCACACAAAGCTAGTTGGAATTAATATTTAGAAATATTTGTCTTGACTTTTAGTGGCATTATATCTCAAGAAATTGTCAAGAGAAATAAAGATTTAGAACAAATCATTCATATGCTCAGAGTTTACACTAAAAAACAATTAGGTTTTATGTGCGAAAGTTGAGTTAATTATTTAAAATAAAAGTTATTAATAAAAGAGTTTTAAAGATATAATGTTATTTATATTTAGAAGAGAGGATTTTAATTTGAATAAATTTGAAAAAATTGCAATTGATTATTTAAACAAAAATAAGAATGCTTTTTTACAGGAATATACAACAAATATAAATCCTATTGATGAAAAAATTGCCATTTTTACTGCTGGTATGAGTGGAGTTGGCAAAACCGAATTAAGTATTTTCTTTAAAGAGACAAATCCAAATTTTTTACATATTGACACAGATAATATAAGAGATTTTTTTAAACCTGTAGGGTATGATGGACAAAATTCAGATTTATTCCAAAAATCTTCAAGCCGAGGATTCAATGAACTTTTTAATTACTCTTTAAAGCAGGGCTTTTCAATAATTTTAGATTCAAATTTATCTAATGTTGATTTGGCTATTCAAAATATTGAAAGATTATTAAAAAGAGACTATAATATTGATATATATTATATATATAACAATCCAAAAGTTTGCTTTGAATATGCAACCAGACGAGAAGTTGTAACGCATAGGAAAGTTCCAAAGGATGTATTTATAAGAAGTAATATTAATTCTTACAATACGGTTTTGGAGTTAAAATCAATATTTAAAGAGAGTATAAATTTACATTTTATAGACAAGGAAAATGATTCTTTTTATAAAAATGTTGATGATGCTTTTATTATAAATAAAATCGGAGAAAAATTTTGAAATTAGATAATAATTTTATGAAAAATGCACTAAATAGAATAAATGAATTGCAACAAGAAATAATTAATAAATCTAAAAATATAGCTGGTGCTGAAGAGTTTGTAAAACAAAAAATGGCTCTTTATGAAGAAGATGAAAAAATTAGACAAATGGCTAAAAATATTCAGCTACAAGAAAAAATAATTACAGAAAAATTTTTTAATAAATAAAAGGATAATTGGATTTTCCAATTATCCTTTTACTTTTATATTTTTTATACTCATATAATTTTATCTTCTACAAATTTAATATCATAAATTCAGCTATTGCATCTACAGGAAAAACTATTCTTGGTTTTTGAGATTTACCAATCTTTCTATAAGCTGGAAGTCCAATACCTTCTCTTAAAAGCTTATCAAGAAACGAAAGGCTAATTCCAAGTTCATCAGCCGTTTCTTGTCTTGTTAATCCTAGTTTACCATATTTTTTAATAAGATGGTCTACATAATATTTTTTATCAATTTTATTTTCTGCATTAAATAACATATCTATTTCCTTTTTGAATTTTTTATTAATCGAATTTTATAATTTTTAAAAAAAGTAGAACGGAAATTTTTTTTTCCATAATCAAATTTTATATATTGTTAAAATTCAAAAATTATTAGACAGTAATCTAATAATAAAAAACATTATATAGGAGTTAAAAAATGATAAATATAAAATTTCTTACTATAGAGGTGAAAATAAAATAAATACATTGATTTTATATAGTTATTAAGAAAGAGCTTTATCAAATAGTTTGAAAAATATATTAAAAGGAGTTTTAATGATTAAATCTTATTCTAAAAATAAAACTTTTAACCATAACAATTGGTTAAAAAACAAGGGTAACGTAGCTTTATCTATTCTAGATGAATATGGTATTTCAATTTATCTTGGTGTAAAAGGAGAGATATATTATAGATTGTCTCCAACAGAAAAATATGAGAGTACAAAAGATTTTAAATCTTTGGAAAATATATTTAAAAATATTACAGGAGAAGATATTGATTTATCGGCTTTTTATAAGAAAGAAAAGGTATTAACTATCGAAAATGGTTTAGAAGAAAAATTAAAAATAAGTCAAGAAGATTTAAAACTTGTAATAGCTGAAGTTTTTAATCCATTTAATAATGATGAGTTTATATTACAAGATAATAGGACATATAAGCTTAATAATTTTAAACCATCAGTTTACATGTTATTAGAGCATGAGCTGAACCAAGAATTAATATTTAATTTAGAAAACAGTGCAATTGGTAAATTAATTCTTCATTTGGTTAATTATGATAGACAAAGATTATACTGGGTAATTAATTGGTTAGCTTATTTCTTTCAAAGACTTAAAAAATCACAAGTAGCTCTTGTTCTTTTAGGAGAACAAGGAGCTGGGAAAGGAATTTTTTTTAATGAAGTGATAAAGCCACTTTTTGGTGAAGATTTTGTAAAAACAATAAATGACAAAAGTTTAAATACAAATTACAAAGGAAGTCTGGTTGAAAATACTCTATTTTTTAATCTAGATGAAATTTCCGCTAAGAATTCATCATCTAGCGTTAAGAATTTTTTAAAAGCCTTAGTAACTAATGCAAGTATTACAGCTGAAAAAAAGTTTAAAAATTTAAAAAAAGAAATCAAAATTTATGGGCAAATTATTGTAACTTCAAATGAACTTTATGCCCTAGAAATAGAGCCTAGTGATAGAAGATTTACAGTATTTAGTACAAGTGGTAATTTATCTCATTGTAATTTTTTAGATTATGGGGATTATGAGTCTTTATTAAATGCTATAAAAAATGAGTTGGAACTTTTTGCTATCTATCTTAAAAATTATCCTATAGATGAAAAAAATGCAAATACAGCATTAAATACTACTGAAAAAGATGAATTGATACGACAATATCAAATGAAACAATATAAAGAGATGTTAAAGCTACAACCAAAGCAACCAAAATTAACTAAATTACAACAAAATATAATTGAGTTTGTAGAGGCAATAAGATTTAGAAATTGGAATCTTTTTAATACTATTATAGATGAAAATAAACTCCAATTAAAACAGGAAATATTTTCTGATTTGCAACATAATGTTTTTAGAGTTGATAATCTACTTCCTGCTTTTAAAGCTCTTTACGGCAATAGAAGTTTTAGTACAAATTCAGAATTATTAAGAGAATTGCAAAAATATAACCTATCTTTGTTTGGGTTGCATAATACTCAAATATATATCGTAAATAATGAACAAAAGAGTTTTTTTAATCTTATTCAATTACCTATAAGATAAAAATTGTTGTGAATGAACCACTAAATAACTGGTTATAACCAGTTATTTTAAATATAAAAGGAAAAATAATGATAGAAAATAAAATTGAAAAATGGATTGAGGAAGCAGAAAAAAGAACAGCGTTACCAATCATAGTACTAAGAATAGAAAATATTAATGATATTGAAAATGATATATCTTTAATAAATACAAAAAAAATAGGACATTACGATACATTATATAAAGTGATAAAAATTAGTAATGTTTTTAAAGGTACTCAATTAGAAACAAGTAATAATATTATATTAATTAATGATGTGAATATTTATAATCCAACAATAACTGGAGAATTGTATTACCATTTTTACCTTCAAAGAGGCATTATTTATATAGAAGATAAAAATAGTACTAATATATTTATTTCTTTACTAAAAGGTAACAAGAATAATATTAATAGTGAACCATTATATAGCTTTATAGAAAAAACAAATTTTGAAGAGTTTGTGAAAGATAAAAAAAATATACATAAAGAATTTATGGATAGAGTAGAGTTATTTAAAAAGCTACATATTGATTTACTAGAATATGACATGGAATTTTATAATAAAACCTTGGCAATTTACAAAGAGAAGGATATTTTATGTTCTAATCTTGCACATATATTATATAAAATTACAACATTTGATTTCAAATCTAATAAAACAATTATTGGTAAAAAAATATCATCTATATTTGGAACTTCAAGTAAAGCAATGAATATAAACAAAATTTTTAAATCAGGAGTTCCAAGATATTTAAAAAGTAAAAATATCAAAGTATATGATTTAAATTTTAACCAAATTGATTATGACACAAAATTAGATATAGCAACTAAGCTACTTCAATTAGATTCTAAAGATTTAACAGTTGAAAAAATATCAACAATTACAAAATTGCCATTTTACGAAATAGAAAAATTATATAAGCAAAAATACATTCGATAAATATCATAAAAATAGCTTTGAGAGTAACATCTCAAGGTTATTAAAATTGTTATTTTTCAATCATATATCATAAGAGTAGACATGGATAAAAATAAGTCCTTGTAAATAAAAATCTTAGGAGATGAAATGCAAATAGAAAGAAATTTAAAAAAGATTAAAGAGAACAAAAACTTTTTAATTATATTTTTATCATTTCTTGTTTTAATATTTAGCTTAGGGTTTATTCCATTTATTGTTGCTAATCATTATCATGTCAGCGTTTTTTTAACAGAATTATTGTTTTATGGTTTATTTTATCTTTTGTTATTTAAAATTCATAATGGAAGATTTTTTTTTGTGTGGGCTTTTTATTTTTTAAGTTGTTCTTTTTTTTGGCATGTTATTTATTTTTATCTATGATTTTATATAAATTATAACAATTGCACCTTAAAACATGCAAAAAATATTAATCTTCTTTAATATTTATATATAAAACAAATTACAAAGCTTGAAAAAGCTAATAATTTTATAAAAGGAAAAAATATGACACATTTAACTGTTAACAAATTATCTGAGAGATCAGGTATAGATGGAAAAGAAATCCAAAGAGCTCTTTTTGAGCTTCATTGGGTAATTAAAGATAATGGAGAATTAAAAATTAACTCTCCATTTGCTAAAGAATTGGATTCGAAATACGGTAGATATATCGTATGGAATGTGGAAATCCTACAAAACGAAACATTTAAGGCTAAATTGAAGTCTTTTAATGTTACTGGTGAGGATCTTTTAACAGCTACTCAAATAGGTGAAGTAGTTAATATGAAAGCAACTGAAATTAATTCAATTTTAGTTGATATCAACTACTTGAGCAAGAATCAAAGTGGTTTTTTCTCTGATAATAAATATGCAAAACAATTTATCACTCCTGATAAAAAAACGTATTGCAAATGGAGAAAAGAACTTCTTGAAGATGAGCTATTTAAAAAAGCTACTGAAAAAAAAGAAGTTCAAATTCCAGAAGTTACAAAAACTGATACTTCTTTTGCTTCTAAAGAAGCTTTCAAATTTGACAGAAAAAGTTTTGATGCGAAATTCAGAACTCAATCTGGGCATTTTGTAAGAAGTAGAGGTGAAGTTATTGTTGCCGATTGGTTATATGCAAATGATATAATGTTTGCATATGAAAAAAGGCTACCACTGGTTGAAGAGGCTTACTCAGATTTCTATATAAAAGAGAAAAAAGTCTATACGGTAGGTGTTTGCGGCGGATATCAGATGATGTTTAAAACCCTTCGGGATGATTGCGGGGCGGAGAATACGGAGCCTTGCGTAGAGGAGGGGCTTGGGTTTATAGACGATGAGATCGTATTTTTAAAGGATAAAACCGTAACAAAAGGGAGTTACGAGATTATGGGGGAGAGCGTGGCCGGGTATGAGATACATTGTGGTATTAGCAAAAAATTTCCGCTCTACGCAAGCGGAGAGGGTTTTTTTGGAACCCATCTGCATGCCGTATTTGACGATGACGGGTTTCGTGAGCGATTTTTTGCGCCGTTTACCGATAGATACGAGGGGTATGGCTTTTTGGAGTACAAAAGGGGTATGCTAAAAAGCTTTGCGGATACGGTCAAACAAAGCATCGACTACAAAAAGATTATAGAGGCGCTCTCTTGCTAGTCGCTTTATCGGCGTATATTATCGATAGGGTTTTTGGGGAGTTTCCGGTTCGTCATCCGGTGTGTTTTATCGGGGATTTTGTATCGTGGTTTGAGGGGCGTTTTTGGAGAGATTCGGTTTTTTTTGGGGCGATTCTCACCGTATCGGCGGTTTTTTTGTTTGGCGGTCTGGCGTATTCGGCGGTATATTTGCTTTCGTTTTTGGATTATTACGTTGATATTTGCGTTACCGCTATCCTCTCATCAATGTTTCTCGCCTCCAAATCATTGTACGATGCGGTAAAAGGGGTTTTAGGGGCCGATGACAAAAGAGCCGCCCTCTCAATGCTGGTTAGTCGTGATACTGAAGTTTTGGATGAGAGCGGTATCAACAAGGCACTCATAGAGACGTACGCCGAAAATCTGAGTGACGGCGTGGTGGCTCCGCTTTTTTATCTATCCATTTTTGGATTTGTCGGCATCGTCGTCTATAAAACGATAAATACACTCGATTCGATGGTAGGGTATAGGACAAAGAGATACGAGAAGTTTGGAAAATTTGCGGCAAAAGCGGACGATATACTAAACCTGATTCCATCCCGTCTGACGGCTGTTTTGATATGTATTGCGGCTCTTAGCGTGAGGGGTCTAAAGAGCGCATTTAGGTACGGCGGCGGTCACGAAAGCCCAAATGCCGGATATCCGATAGCGGCAATGGCCGGAGCGCTAGGTGTCAGGCTAGGTGGAGATACGTCGTATCACGGTAAAATAAAGAAAAAACCGTACTTTGGAGACGGTAAAGGTGTTATCGGTGATGGTGATGTCATAATGGCTCTTAGGGTTGGGAGAGCGGTTGATTTGGTCGTTATTTTGATTTTGATTGCGGCGGTTTTGGTATGAAGATTTTGTATGTAGGGGCTCAAAAAAGCGGAAAGTCAAAGCTGGCCGAAAAGAGAGCTTTGGAGCTATCAAAAGCCAAAAAACCTATTTATCTCGCAACAAGTGAGCTTTTTGATGAGGGTATGAGGCAAAAGGCGGAGCTTCACAGGGTGCAGAGAGGGGACGGTTTTGTGACGGTAGAATCCCATCTGGATCTTGCAACTCCGGTTTTGTCGGCAGGTACGGTCGTCCTAGTCGAGTGTCTGGGGATGTGGATAAACAATATGATATACCACGGCAAAACAGACGACGAGATAATCGCCCACACATCAAAACTCCTAGCCGAGGCGGACAATATCGTATTTGTCCTAACCGACGTATCGGGCGGTATAGTATCCGAAAATCCGGACGTGAGGCGGTACGTAGATCTTTGCGGAATCATAGGGCAGATGGTTGCAACGGCGTGCGACGAGGTATATCTGTGTGCTGTTGGATTGAGTGTGAGGATGAAATGATAAAATCGATTTTAATAAATATTCGGAGTCTTTAATGGCGCACACAAATATATTAAAAGAGTTTGCCGACTACCCCACAAGCGACAAAGAGTGGGTTAGATACTTTACGATAACAAACTACCTCACGGAAAACGAGATGGAGTATCGCCGTAAAAGAGTGGAGGAAAATAGTTGTAATTTTGAGAAAATTATTGAAGAAGTTAGAAGATACAGAGCAAAACACAAAGAGGCTATTTTTGAGTACAAAAACAAAAAATTTGTGCTTTGTGAAACAAAAAAACTAAAAGACTCAATAGAGGCGATGAAAGAATATTTGGAGAAATAGTCGGCGTGATTTAAATATTTTTTATATCTTGTAATCTTTTACAGGAAACTAATTTT
>ERZ650302.1566-NODE-1566-length-12690-cov-20.434666_pt1 | contig 12690 bp, 9 predicted proteins | sample MGYA00376238_ERZ650302 | MGnify/ENA primary metagenome ERZ650302 (study PRJEB26733, sample SAMN07839298) | wastewater metagenome | biome: urban; feature: wastewater treatment plant; material: waste water | place: USA: North Carolina | collected 2016-04-28 ... | reverse complement strand
ACGGCAAACACACCAGCGATCAGGGATTGGGTCAGGGTCTTGGCGTTCATGGCGGCTATCCTTTTATCTTTCACACATTCAGGGTTTGGGTTTGCCCCCGAGGCTTCGGGGATCGCTGCGTTGTCGCAGCCGATGAGTGAAGATTACGCCGCCCCCTGAGCGGGGTCTGTGAGCGATGGGTGTCGGAATGTAACTGCGTGTACATGTCCGCCTTGAAAAAACCGTTCTCCCCGCCATCTAGCAATTCAGTTTCTGGCCCGCCTGACGGTGACCCCGCGTGTGAGGCCGAAAAAAATTGCAACCTTGCCGTGCTAAAAATCAGGTAAGCCGGGACGCGGGATCCGCGTGGCCGGCTGTCTGATTTTCTGCCGTCCATGAAAGGCGCATCATGCCCGTTCCTTGCCTGACCACTGCGTTGACTGGCCCGCTGCGCGAGCTGGAAACCCGCATCCTGAATGCCCAGCCGCAGATCGAACACTGGTTCCGCAGCCAGTGGACGCAATACACCCCGCCGTTTTACGGCTCGGTGGATTTGCGCAATAGCGGCTTTAAGCTGGCGCCGGTGGACATGAACCTGTTTCCGGGCGGCTTTAACAACCTGAGCCAGGATTTTTTGCCGCTGGCGGTGCAGGCCACGCAAAGCGCGCTGGAAAAAATCTGTCCCGAGGCGCGCAGCGTGCTGCTGGTGCCAGAAAACCACACCCGCAATACCTTTTATCTGCGCAATGTCGCCGCGCTCAAACACATTCTGGAGCTGGCCGGGCTGAAAGTGCGGCTGGGCAGTCTGTCGCCGGAAGTCACCGCGCCCACCGTGCTGGAGCTGGGCGACGGCGAGACGCTGACCATCGAGCCGCTGGTGCGCCACGGCCATCGCGTCAGCCTGGGCGATGATTTCAACCCCTGTGTGGTGCTGCTGAATAATGACCTGTCCGCTGGCGTGCCTGAAATCCTGCGCAATGTCGATCAGGCGGTGTTGCCGCCGCTGCATGGCGGCTGGGCGGTGCGGCGCAAGAGCAACCACTTTGCCGCTTACGATCAGGTGGCCCACGAATTTGCCGAGCTGATTGGCATTGATCCGTGGTTTATCAACCCGCTGTTCAACGGCTGCAAGGGGCTGGACTTTCATCAGCGCCAGGGCGAAGAAGCGCTGGCCGAGGTGGTGGATCAGATGCTGGGCAAGATTGCCGCCAAATACCGCGAACACAAGATCGACGCCAAGCCGTTTGTCATCGTCAAGGCCGACGCCGGCACCTATGGCATGGGCATCATGAGCGTGAAAGACGCCCGTGAGGTGATTGGCCTGAACCGCAAGCAGCGCAACAAGATGGCGGTGATCAAGGAAGGCCAGGAAGTCAGCGAGGTGATCGTGCAAGAAGGCGTGTACACCTTCGAGCAGGTCAACGAAGCCGTGGCCGAGCCGGTGGTGTATATGATCGACCGCTATGTGGTGGGCGGCTTTTACCGGGTGCACACCGGCCGTGGCGTGGACGAAAACCTCAACGCGCCGGGCATGCACTTTGTGCCGCTGTCGTTTGAATCGCCCTGCCTGCCGGACCGCAAGGGCAGCCCGGATTGCCCGCCCAACCGCTTTTACGCCTACGGCGTGGTGGCGCGCCTGGCCTTGCTGGCCGGGGCGGTTGAGCTGGACAATACCGATCCCCTGCGTGGCTGATGTTTTCTGGAGAACCCCCGATGCGCATTGCCTTTATTGCCGACCCGCTGGAGTCGTTCAAGATTTACAAAGACTCCACTTTCGCCATGATGGAAGAAGCCGCGCGCCGGGGGCATTCGCTCTACGCGCTGCTGGCCGAGGATATGTACGTGGCCGCTGGCGTGGTGCGCGCCAAGGTCAGCCCGATCAGCCTGACCGGGCACGAAGACTGGTTTGTGCGCGGCGCCGCCGAAGACTGCGCGCTGCTGGCGTTTGACGCGGTGGTGATGCGCAAAGACCCGCCGTTTGACGCCGAATACCTGTACGCCACCCATCTGCTGTCGCTGGCGGAAACCCAGGGCGCGCGGGTGTTCAATCGCGGCCAGGCTTTGCGTGACTATAACGAGAAGCTGGCGATTTTGCAGTTTCCGGAATGGACCACGCCCACCCTGGTCAGCTCGCAGCCCGAGCGCCTGCGCGCCTTTGTCGGCGAGCAGGGCGACACCATCCTGAAACCGCTGGACAGCATGGGCGGCGACGGGATTTTTCGCGTCAGCCCAAGCGACCCCAATCTGTCGGTGATTCTGGAAACCATGACCCTGCGCGGCGAGCGCACCATCATGGCGCAGCGCTATCTGCCGCAGATTGTCGATGGCGACAAGCGCGTGCTGGTGATCGACGGCGAGCCCGTGCCCTGGTGCCTGGCGCGCATCCCGAAAGCCGGCGAGACGCGCGGCAATCTGGCCGCTGGCGGGCGCGGCGAAGCGCGTGAGCTAAGCGCACGCGACCGCGAAATCGCCCAGGCGCTGGGCCCGCGCCTGAAAGCCGACGGGCTGTTGCTGGTGGGGCTGGACGTGATTGGCGAACACCTGACCGAAGTCAACGTCACCAGCCCCACCTGCTTTCGGGAAATCATGGACCAGACCGGCCTGAACGTGGCCGGCCTGTTCATCGACGCGCTGGAGCGGCGATGCGCCGCCTGAGCCGTCTGGCCGGCCTGCTGGCGGCGCTGATGCTGCTGGCCGGCTGCCAGCGCGAACCCACCCTGTGGCAGCAAGAAAGCTATGTGTTTGGCACCCGCGTGCAAATCACCACGGCGGATGTGCCAGAAAACGTGGCGCGCCCGGCGGTGGCCGCCGCGCTGGCGGACCTGGACCGCTGGCATGTGCGCCTGCACGCTTGGCGCGACGACAGCGAGCTGACCCGCATCAACCGCGCGCTGGCCGCCGGCCAGCCGGTGGACACCGACAGCGAAGTGCTGGGCCTGCTGCGCCAGGCGCAAGATATCTCGGCCCGCGCCGAGGGCCTGTTTAACCCGGCCATCGGCCAGTTGGTGGCGCTGTGGGGTTTTCATGCCGACAGCTTCGCCCCGGTGCGCCCCGAGCCCGGCGCGCTGGCCCGGTTGCTCGCCAGCGCGCCGAGCATGGCCGATGTGCAGTTTGACGGCCAGCGGGTCAGCAGCCGCAACCGCGCGGTGTCGTTTGACCTGGGCGGCATGGCCAAGGGCTGGGCGCTGGACCGGGTGGCCGACCGGCTGCGCCAGGCGGGTGTTAAGTCTGCCTTAATCAATATCGGCGGTAATATCCTGGCGCTGGGCAGCAAGGGCGACACGCCCTGGAAGGTGGGCCTGCAAGCCCCGCGCGACAACCAGGCGATGGCGGTGATTGTGTTGCACGACGGCGAGGCGCTGGGCACCTCGGGCGATTACCAGCGCTATTTTGAGCTGGACGGCGTGCGCTACTGCCATTTGATCGACCCACGCAATGGCTCGGCCGCCTGCCAGCGCCAGGCCGCCACCGTGCTGGTGGAGCCGGGCCCCGACGCCGGCCTGCGCTCGGACGTGGCCAGCAAACCGCTGTTTTTTGCCCCGCGCGCCGACATCGCCCGGCTGGCCGGCCGCTTTGCCATCCGCGATGTATTGCTGGTTGAAGCCGACGGCCACACCTGGCTAAGCCCGGCCATGCAGCCGCGCGTGCAGTGGCTGCAACGCCCGGCGCAGGTGGATGTGCTGACCGGCTTTGCCGCAGCGCCCACCTAAGCGCCGCTTACCCAACCCGCCTGGCGTTGTGGCGCGCAGCCCGCGCATCTGGCCAGGTGCGCTGCGCTGAGTGTTGGGCGCGGCGCTAAACCCTGAATCCAACCCCTCTGTGACCTCGCCGCCATGCGGCGGCCACCCCGCGAGTTTTAATGACTGGACACACTGAAAGCCCGTTCAAGGGCAAAACCGGCCTGCGCCGCCTGATCAATGCGCTGGGCTATTCGCTGGATGGCCTGGGCGCGGCGTTTCGCCATGAGGCGGCGTTTCGCCAGCTGTCGCTATTGGCCGCCGTGCTGCTGCCGCTGGCCATCTGGCTGCCGGTGACGCCGATTGAGCGCGCGCTGATGATGGCGGCGCCGCTGGCCACGCTGATTATCGAGCTGTTGAATTCCGCCATTGAAGCCGCCGTGGACCACACCTCGCTGGACCGCCACCCGCTGGCCAAACGCGCCAAGGACATGGGCAGCGCCGCCCAGCTGCTGGGCCTGATCAATCTGGCCGTGGTGTGGGGCGGGATTTTATATGGGCATTATCTGGCGTGATGGCGGCCGGCGCCGTGGGCTGAGTGGCGCTTAGCGCGGCTCACAAAACTTAGCGCTGCGATCCTGGCTAAGCGCCCGACCGCAGGCAGTACAAGTTGTGCGGCAAGGTCAGGCTACAACACCAGGAGCGTTTTGTGCGCCGCTCTTAGCGTTGCCGCGCGGGCGCTTCGTCCAGCGCCACATCTTCGCGTTTGCAATACACCACGCCAGGGAACACCAGAATATGCTGCTCGGTGAGCGTGCCCACTTGCTCGCGCTCGCCAACAAACTCAAACCAGCAGCGGCTGGAACGCAAAAAGCGGTACACCGGCCAGCCGGCGCGATAGAACATCAGATCACGACAGGTAAAGTGATCCAGCGGCAGCAGGCTATGGCTGCGGCGCGGCTCAAACAGCATGGACAGCGCGTCAGCGTCGCCCTCGCCGGACATCAGCCGCGCCACCCGTTCGCTATCCGCCTGGCGCGCGCCCCACAGCAACACTGCCAGCGCCAGCGGCAGCAGCAGCCAATCGCCGTCCAGCATGAACATCACCGACAGCACCCCCGCGCCGGTCAGAAAAAACCGGCTATCCCATTTTGTCTTTGTTGGCATGACGCACCCCCATATTGCCTGGCCAGCCTGCGCCGGCGCGCGATGTATTGTGTATTGCACGTTTCAGCCTAGATCAATTCGCTAAAAAATCCGGACCAAAACGGCCGTGATGGCCGGGAATGTTTTCCAGCCTTCCTGAATTCAGGTTAAGCAAAAATCCGGCCTATTCTACGGGCGGCGTTTGTGTTTACGGCAACAGGGAGGCCATCATGGCAATTGCAAGCTGTTTTGAATGTTTTGCTTTGTAAATCATGCTATTGGATATTGGCATCGCCCGCTGGCAATTGAATGGGCTGGGCGTTGGGCTATCCACCCTCTGTCCATGCATAAAATATATTGTCCGCGGCCTGACATTCTCAGTTGGCCAAGGCGGGCGTGTTCGGCGCGGCGAACGGGCGAACGGTGTTTTGTTCGGTTTCCCGATTACTGTTTGTGCGCATCCGGCAAAAAATCATATTTGATCAATCTATTATCAAAAAGTGCCCGAGGGCGCGCCGCTGGCGCGCTTTGTGCGTTATTCGGGCCACCTGCTCCCACACCCGACGGGAGGCGGCCACGGCGCGTCCCACCCAGCGCGCCCGTGCTTCAAAGCGTGAATAAACTGCGAGGAACTGTCTGATGATGATCCAAACCCTGCGTCTGACCGTATTGTCCAGCGTGCTGCTGTCCGCCGCCGTCATGGCCGCCGACAAGCCGAACGTGATGATTCTGGCCACTGGCGGCACCATTGCCGGCACCGGCGCCACCTCCACCACCACCGTCGGCTACACCGCCGCCAAGGTGGGCGTCGAGCGCCTGATCGAAGCTGTGCCCGAGCTGAAGAACGTCGCCAACGTCAAGGGCGAGCAAGTGTTCCAGATCGCCAGCGAAAACATGACCAACGACCACTGGCTGAAGCTGTCCAAGCGCGTCAACGAATTGCTGGCCCAGCGTGACGTGGACGGCATCGTCATCACCCACGGCACCGACACCCTGGAAGAAACCGCCTACTTCCTGAACCTGACGGTCAAGAGCAAAAAGCCGGTGGTGCTGGTTGGCGCCATGCGCCCGTCCACCGCCATCAGCGCCGACGGCCCGATCAATCTGTATAACGCCGTGGCCCTGGCCAGCAGCAAGGACGCCGCCGGCCGTGGCGTGCTGGTGTCGCTGAACGACCAGATCAACGCCGCCCGCGATGTGACCAAGAGCAACACCATGACCACCGACACCTTCCGCAGCGCCGACCTGGGCGCGCTGGGCTATATGGTGTCGGGCAAGCCGATGTTCTATCGCGGCACCGCGCGCAAGCACACCACCGACAGCGAATTTGACGTCAGCAAGCTGGACAAGCTGCCGGCCGTCAACGTGGTGTACAGCTACGCCAACGCCACCCGCACCGCCATTGACGCCTTTGCCGCCGCCGGCGACGTGGGCATTGTCCACGCCGGCACCGGCAACGGCAGCTTGTCCACCCCGGTGAAGGCCGCACTGACCGAAGCCCGCAAGAAGGGCATGATCGTGGTGCGCAGCTCGCGCACCGGCACCGGCATCACCGCCCGCAATGGCGAAGCCAACGATGACGAGCTGGATTTTGTCGCTGCCGACAACCTGTCGCCGCAAAAAGCCCGCATCCTGCTGATGCTGGGCCTGACCAAGACCCACGACACCAAGGCCCTGCAACGCATGTTCATGATGTACTGATCCTGATCCGCCGCGCTTTCGGGCGTGGCGGTGAGGTGTGAGTGTGATTCATCCCTCTCGGGTCTGGACACGGATGGGGGGCGGCCTGCGGGCCGAACAGAAGTGCACCCAGCCCCGAATGCTTGCCCCGCCGGCTCTCCCCGGCGGGTTTTTTGCGCCTGGATTTCTCGCGGTACAATCCGGCCATTCTGACTTTTCCTGGCTCTCTCATGCACACCGACCCCTACCTCTGGCTGGAAGACGATTCCGCCGCCACCCGCGCCTGGTGCGCCGAGCAACAGGCGCGCACCGCCGCCCAGCTGGACGCCGACCCGCGCTTTGCCGCGCTGGCCGACGAAGTGCTGGAGCATCTGCGCGACGATGAGCGCGTGCCCTTTGTCGAGGCGCATGCCGGCTGGTGGCACCACTTTTTGCAAAGCCCGGCGCATCCGCGCGGGGTGTACCGCCGCATTCGCCCCGACGACTACCGCGCCAACCGCGACGCCTGGGAAGTGTTGTTCGACCTGGACGCGCTGGCCGCCGCCGAGGGCGTGGACTGGCATCTGGCCGGGATTGACCATTGCACCGAGCGCCCGGCGCGCTGTTTATTGTCGCTGTCGGCCGATGGCGGCGACGCCGCCTGCCTGCGCGAATACGACCTGGACGCACGCGCCTTTGTCGCCGAGGGTTTTCAGCTGCCGCCCGGCAAGCACAGCGTCACCTGGCGCGACCCGGACAGCCTGTACGCCGCCGTGGTGCTGAGCGAAGCCGACGCCACCGCCTCGGGCTATCCGCGCGAGGTCAAGTTGTGGCAACGCGGCCAGCCGTTTGCCCAGGCGCACAGCCTGCTGAAAGCCGACCATCGCGCCCTGGCGGTCAGCGCCTGGCGCATGCTCAACCCGGACGGCGGCGAGCCGGTGGACATCATCGAAGAAGCGCTGAGCTTTTACCGCACCCGCTACTGGCGCGTGCTGCCCGACCTCAGCCGGCAGGCGTTGCCGCTGCCGCCCAAGGTGGACATCGACGGCGTGGTGGCTGGCCAGCTGATTGTGCGGCTGAACCAAGCCTGGGGCGATCTGGACGCCGGCGTGCTGCTGGCGCTGGACTGGCAGGCGCTGTGCGCGGGTGATATCGACCCGCTGCCCTTGTTCACCCCGGGCCCGCGCCAGTCGGTGGATGGCGCGCTGGCCGGGCGCAGCTGCCTGTTTGTGCATGTGCTGGACGAAGGCGTCAGCCAGCTGTGGGTATACACCCCCACCGCCGACGGCTGGCAGGCGCAGCGCGCGCCATTGCCCGGCCAGGGCCAACTGGAGATGGTGGACCAGCCGTGGCAGAGCAATGTGCTGCTGTTTGGCTACGATGATTTTCTCACCCCCTCCACCCTGTACTGGCTGGACGCCGACGCCAGCCTGACGCCGCAGGCGTTGCGCGGCCAGCCGCCGCGCTTTGCCGCCGAGCAGATGCACGCGCAGCTGCGCCACGCCATCGCCCCGGACGGCGAGCGCATCCCGTATTTTGTCGTGGCCCGCCGCGACGCGCCGCACGACGGCCAGCGCCCGACCTTGCTGTACGGCTACGGCGGTTTTGCCGTGCCGATGACGCCGTTTTACCTGGGCGCGCTGGGCCGGCAGTGGCTGGAGCAAGGCGGCGTGTTTGTGCTCAGCTGCATTCGCGGCGGCGGCGAATTTGGCCCGGATTGGCACGAGGCGGCGCTGGCCGAGCGCCGGCAAGTGGCGTTTGACGATTTTCTGGCAATTGCCCGCCAGCTGATCGCCGACGGCGTCACCTGCCCGGCGCGCTTGGGCATTCAGGGCGGCAGCAATGGCGGCTTGTTGGTGGCGGCGGCGATGACTCAGGCGCCCGAGCTGTTTGGCGCGGTGGTGTGCGAAGTACCGCTGACCGATATGCTGCGTTACACCGAACTGTCCGCCGGGCCAAGCTGGATCGACGAATACGGCGACCCGGCCGACCCCGAGCACCACGCCGCGCTGGCGGCCTATTCGCCCTACCAGCGTCTGCAAGCCGGCGTGCGTTATCCGGCCACCCTGGTGACCACCTCCAGCAGCGACGACCGCGTGCACCCTGGCCACGCGCGCAAGTTCACCGCCCGCCTGGGCGAGCTGGGCCAGCCGGTGTTGTTGTATCAGTCCGACGCCGGCGGCCACAGCGGCCAGGGTGGCGATATGCGCCAGCTGGCGGCGGAAGTGGCCCGAGTGACGGTGTTTCTGTATCAACAGCTGATGGATGCCGCCTGATGAAAATCGTGATCTGCCCGGACAGCTTCAAAGAAAGCCTGCCGGCCGACGCTGCCGCCCAGGCGATTGCCGAGGGCGTGCGCGAGCTGTGGCCGGATGCGGAGTGTGTGTGCCTGCCGCTGGCCGACGGCGGCGAAGGCACGCTGGATGCGCTGGTCAGCGCCACTGGCGGCCAGTTGCTGCGCCACACCGTGCGCGGCCCGCTGGGCGCGCCGGTCGATGCGCGTTTTGCCGTGCTGGGCGACGGTGAAACGGCCTTGATTGAAATGGCCGAGGCCGCTGGCCTGATGCGGATTCCGCGCAGCGAGCGCGACCCCTTGCGCGCCAGCACCTACGGCGTGGGCGAGTTGATCGCCGCCGCGCTGGCGCAGGGCGCGCGGCGCATCTTGCTGGGCCTGGGCGGCAGCGCCACCCAGGATGGCGGCGCCGGCATGCTGCAGGCGCTGGGCGCGCGCCTGCTGGATGCCGACGGCCAGCCGCTGCCGCCCGGCGGCGCGGCGCTGGCGCAACTGGCCACGCTGGATTTGGCGCCCATGCAGGCGGCGCTGGCCGGCGTGCAGGTGGCTGTCGCCTGCGATGTGGATAACCCGCTGTGCGGCCCGCGCGGCGCCAGCGCGGTGTTTGCACCGCAAAAAGGCGCCGGCCCGGCCGAGGTGGCGCAACTGGACGCCGCCTTGGCGCACTGGGGCCGTTATCTGGCGCAGGCCTGCGGCCGCGACGTGGCCGCACTGCCTGGCGCGGGCGCGGCCGGCGGCATGGGCGCTGCCGCGCTGGCGGCGTTTGACGCCCGTCTGCGTCCCGGCATCGACTGGGTGATGGACGCCGTGCGGCTGGATGAAGCGCTGCGCGGCGCCGACTGGGTAATCAGCGGCGAAGGCCGCGCCGATGGCCAATCGGCCGGCGGCAAAGTGCTCAGCGGCGTCGCCCGCCGCGCCCAGGCCGCTGGCGTGCCGGTGCTGGCTTTGGTGGGCTGTCTGGGCGAGGGCCATGAGGCGCTCTACCCGCTGGGCGTGCGCGCCATCCTGCCCATCGTGCCCGGCCCGGTCAGCCTGGACGAGGCGCTGGCGCAGGCGGCGGCCAATCTGCGCCGCACCGCGCGCGCGGCGGCGGGGTTGTGGCGGCAGGGGTAGTGCATTGTTTGGCGGTTGAGACCGCTCACAAAACCCCCTGGCGTTGTTGTGTGACCTTGCCGTACTGCTTGTACTGTCTGCGGTCACACGCCTAGCCAGGACCGCTTTGCTGGGTTTTGTGAGTGGCTCTTATTGCCCGCCTTCCAGCATCCGCGTCACCCCGCCCGGCGGCAAATCCGGCGCGGCGTCCGGGCAGCTGCCCCAGTCGCATTCGTGGGGGTGGGCGTGGCGCCAGGCGTTGAACTCTTCCAGCGGCAGCGCCTTGGCGATCAGATAACCCTGGGCGATGTCGCAGCCCAGCAGCGCCAACTCGCGGTATTGATTGCCGGTTTCCACGCCTTCGGCCACCACTTTCAGGCCCAGCGCATGGCCCAGACTGATGGTGGACAGCACAATCGAGCGGTTGTGCAGGTTCAGATCCATGATGAAGCTGCGGTCGATTTTCAGCTCGTCCACCGGCAGATGGCTCAGGTAGGCCAGCGAGGAGTAGCCGGTGCCAAAATCGTCAATCGCCAGCCGGTGGCCGGCCTCGTGCAGGGCGGTGAGGGTGGCGCGGGCTTGTTCCGGGTCGGCCATCAGCCCGCCTTCGGTGATTTCCAGGCACAAATCCTGTGGCTGGGCGTCGTGGCGGCGCAGGGCGGCGGCCACCCGCTTGGGAAAGTCCGGGTCTTCCAGGTCATGCACGGCGACGTTGATCGAGATGGTCAACGGCTGGCCGCTGGCGCGCCAGGCGGTGGTTTGCTGGGCCACTTCGTTCAGCAGCCAGTCGGTCAGCGAGCGAATGCGGCCGGTTTGTTCGGCAAACGGGATAAACGCCGACGGCGGCACCCAGCCGCGCTCCGGGTGGCGCCAGCGCACCAGCGCCTCGGCCTGCACCAGCTGGCCTTGGTTGATGCTGACCTGCGGCTGATAAAACACATGCATTTCGTGCTGCTCGACCGCGCGGCGCAATTCGCCCAGCAGCGACAATTGCTCGCGGCGGCTGCCCACTTGTTCGGCGTTGTATTCGCTCCACGGTTTGTGCGCCTGCTTGGCGGCGTACAGCGCCACCTCGGCGTTGCGCAGCAGCAGCCCGGCCTGATTGCCGTGCTGCGGAAAGCGCACAATGCCCAGGGTGACGGTGAGGTCGATCTGCTGGTCGGCCAGGGTGAACGGCTCGCCTTCCAGCGCGCGAAACACCTGGCGGTGCAGGCTGTCGCTGTCGTATGCCGGCAGGCCAGTCACCAACAGGGCAAACACATTGCCGCCCAGCCGATGCACGCGGCTGTCGTCGGGCCACAGCTCGGACAGGCGGGTGGTGGCCACTTGCAGCACCAAATCGCCAGCGGCAAAGCCCAATAAATCGTTGATGGCGCGAAAGCGGTCCAGATGCACCAGCATCAGCACGCCCATCTGGTGCTGGCTGAGCGCCGCAGTCAGCGCCTCGTCCAGCGCCAGCCGGTTGCCCAGGCCGGTGAGCTCATCACGGTAAATCAATTGCAGCATGGCTTCTTCGCGCTGGGCAATCGCCTGGCCCATGGCGTTCAGCCCGCCGGCCAGCTGGGCGACTTCGTCCTGCCCATGCGAATGCGCGCGCGCGCTGTAGTCGCCATCGGCCAGCCGCTCGGTGACCGACAGCAAGGCGCGCACCGGCTGGGTCAGCGCCCGCGCCACCCACCACGACAAGGCCAGCGAAATGGCAAAAATCGCGCCGCCAATCAGCAGCGAGGTCAGCAGCGCTTCATGGCTGCGGTTTTGCAGATAAGCCACGTCGATGTCGGCGCCAATCACATAGCGCAGGCCATCGCGGCGCTCGCCGGGCACAAACAGCGAACGGAACTGGCCAAATTGATCCTGGTATTCGGCAAAGTGCGGCTGACCGTCGCGGAATGCCTGCCACAATGCCGGCGGCGGCTCGCGGTAGGCTTGCATGTACTGGCCGTATTTATCCCGGCGGATTTCGTCGGCCGAGGCTGAATCAGCCAGATAGCGCACCTGGCCATGGTCTTCAACAAAGGCGTACACATAGCGCAGCCCGGCTTCCTGGCTGTAGGCATAAAGCGAACGGGTTTGCTGGAGATAATTGGCCGGCGGCGCGGTGTTGAGTGGCTGTTCCAGATAATCGGCAGGCAGCATGCGGGTCACGGCATGCGCCGCTGCGGTCAGCCGGGCGTCGGTGGCCTCGTAGATGCTGTCGGTTTTGATCTGGTAGACAAACAGGGTGTAGGCCGCGGTGGCCAGGATATTGATGGCGGTGAACACCAGCAGGATCTTGGCCTGCACGCCCCATTTTTTGCTGTGTTTCATCTGCCTTTCCCGTGCGTCGGTGGACATGCCGACGCGCATGCCGGCTGGGAAGTTTAGCACGTTGGGGTGGCTTGGCCAGTGTGGGCGCGCCAGGCCGGGCTGCGTGCAGAGGCCCGGCCTGGCGGATTACGTCCGCTCAGTGGATGACGTCGGCGTGGGCGGAATGCGAGTGGCGCGCTGCCGAGCCAGGCGGATGATTTCTTCCGCCATCTGCCGGGTTTCCTGCGGCACATCCTGCAAGCGCGCCTGTGCACCGGCCAAGGTGTACAGGGCCTGGGTGAACGGCAGGAGAAAGCCGGCTTGCTCACACTCGCTCATCCAGTCGGCCAGACGCTCGCCAAGGCCAAGGTCATGGCATTCGAGGGTTTGCAGTTTTAGGGTATCGAATGCGACGTTATCTCCTTGCTCGGCTTGTTGAGCCAGCGCTTGCAGAATATCTACTGCCATTTGGCGATTGGCTAGACAGAGGTGGGCTTGTAAAGACGTTTCGTAGAAGCGAATTTTCTCTGCGTTATCTGCTTTCTCTGTATTAAATGG
>ERZ650302.1558-NODE-1558-length-12721-cov-29.463445_pt1 | contig 12721 bp, 20 predicted proteins | sample MGYA00376238_ERZ650302 | MGnify/ENA primary metagenome ERZ650302 (study PRJEB26733, sample SAMN07839298) | wastewater metagenome | biome: urban; feature: wastewater treatment plant; material: waste water | place: USA: North Carolina | collected 2016-04-28 ... | reverse complement strand
TTTTAGAAAGAAATAAGAAAGAGGAAGAAGAGCACCGCCAAGCGCAGAACCAGGAGAGAAAACTTGGGGAAGAAAAACTAGAAAACATCAAGGAACAACTAGAAGAACCAATAAGAAATAAAGGATTTAGGAGATAAAGATTAACCAAAAAACAAATTGAAAAAATGGGAGAAAAAAGTATAACGGAGATTATCTCCGAGTTTAGTGAAGAGAGCCGTCAGGTAGCGCAAAAAAGCCAGGAAATTAAGAGTGTATCTGCAGAGATTAAAGAAAGTATTATTTCATTTGAGAAAACACTCCAGGAAGAGCACCGCAGAACAGAGCGTAAAAATGCAGCATTAATGGAAAGCTTTGACGAGTTTTTTCATAAATTTGAGAATAAAGAAGTAAAGGCAGAATTAAGCGTAGATGACAAAAATTCTATCCTTTCCCTAGAAAAAAGGCTAAAACTGTTTAATTGGAGTATTTATGGTTTTATAGGGGCTGGAATTTTAAGTTTGGCAATATTAGTTACTGCAGGAAGTTTAGCAACACAGTTTTATCTAAAATCTGTTCAGACCAAGAGCGAAGTAAAAGCAGAAATATTTGCAGAAATGGAAAAGGAGGGAAAAGGTTTTTATAATAAGAAAGAAGTGGATGATCTGTTAAGAGATATCAAGATTGTGAATGAATGGATCAATAAGAATCCAAAAGATTCAAGAGGATTACTTCAGTATAGGGATGGAAAGCTATCAAAGTAGCTTTCATATTTAGGGAAAAAGATATTTTAAATTTATTATAACTTTGTAAAATAAATAGTTAGAATGAGAATATTCACCGTAAAAGTAAAAAACAGACAGCAAGAGAAGAAAGTTCGAGCTGCTTTAAAATTAGTAGATGCAGAGTTTGTAGAAAATTCTGAAGAATTTTTTTATTCTGAAAATCTAAAAAAAGACATAGAGCAATCCAGGAAAGATAAAAAAGAGGGAAAGACGGTATCAGTTGATCCAAAAAAATTATGGCAAAGTATAGGATTGTAACGAGTGTTTTAGCAAAAAAGCACCTAGAACAGATTTATAAGTCCGGGAGAGCAAGTGATATAAAAAAAATAGAGCTTCTTTTTTTAGAACTTTCAGAAGAACCACGAAAGGGAACAGGAAAGCCGGAACGATTAAAAAATTATGAGGGAGAAATCTGGAGTAGAAGAATTAATCAAAAAGATAGATTGGTTTACGAGATTTTTGAAGATGAAATTTTAGTGAATATCATCAGAGCATTGGGACATTATGAGGATAAATAATCCTCATTTTTTCGTAAAAAAAGATATTGAAATTTGGAGAAGTACACTGCTTAAGGAAGCACCTACACTTTTGTAGGTGCTTTTAATCTAAAAATTTCAACTTTTGCTCACACTTACAATTTGATTTATATCAATTGTTTCATCAATAAGAGTAATCCCAAATAGAAATAAGAGATGGTTGAATCCGCTATTTTACTGTTTGAGTAAAAATTCAATAAATATCAAAATTAATTTTGATATTTATAAAAAATTTATATTTTTGTTTTGAAATAGTTTCAAAAAAGTAATATTAACCATTAAATTCAATTTTTCTATGAAAAAATTATTTAAAGTTTTGACTGTATTTGCAGTTTTATTTTCTACAGTAGCATTTGCAAAAAGTATTAACAACGGAGACCCTAAGAACCAAGTAAAAGTTACTATGGTGGAAAGAAACGGTAAAAAATCTGTAGCAACAGAAGAAGAATATAATAAAGCTTCTGATTTTGGAAAGAGAATGATTAATCAAATTGATGCATCTATTGCGGCTTTAGATGTATTAAAAGACAATGAAGATAACTCGTAGTGCATTATTAAATTAAAGATACTTTAATTTAATAATGCACTACGAGTGTATTTAGTTTTTATTGTAAGTTGTTACTACGTTAACTTTTATTAGTGAATTATCAGGTCTTTGGTTGTGAGTAGCAGCTAACGTTTCCCCTGCTGTCCACAGTAATGCTCCTGAACGAACTAAGTCTTTAATCAGAAATTCATTTAGCGAACGAGAGAGAAATGGGAATGACCGTTCTTCCTGAATTACTCCAGGAGTAGATACGATAAGCGTCACTGTTATCAAAAATGTTAAGACTGCTGAAAAACTGCCTGTAGCTGACAATTTCGGTGACAGCGGAAGTAAAGAAATTAAAAGCCCCGTCGTAATTTCAATGACGCCGAGAACATTTGAAAACGTACCAATGGGAATTGACAGTATAATTGCTTTTTTCATCGTTACTACTAGGCTTTTTATAGCTTAGTAGCGGAAGTCTCTCATACCTTACAAATGAAAATACCATTTATCAACAGGTTAATGGCTTAATATATTCGTAGATCCTAAACGATGACAAACACTATGCTCTTAAAAATCATTACATTTTCTATATTATATAGGAATGTGTTCTATTTCGTTTTTAATGCGATTGGCAATAACTGCGTGACTTTCTACCTGTATACTTTTGATTATAATCAACCACAGTATAAAAGATTTGTAGTGGAACCGCCTCGATAGCCAATGAGTCTTCATTACGTCTTGCCACGTCATCTAGTATTGCATTGATTATATGCAGTTGGTCTTTGTTTGTATAAAATATTCCCGAATGATTATGTAAGTCCAAGCTCTGACCATCCAAATTCTCAGTCGGGGGATCAATAGTCCTGAAAAACAGATCGAGCAGACTATTCAAACTGACTTTATAAGGATCAAATGTTATTTTAACAGTTTCTACAAAGTTTCTTCCATCGCTAATAACCCGGCTGCAATCAGGATGCTTGGCCTTGCAATTCGCATATCCTAATTCAGTAGAAATTACTCCTTTGATGAACCTGAAAAAACGTTCTGGACCCCAGTCGCAGCCTCCGGCAAAGTATATTACATTGTCGCCGCTAAAGTTATTTGTTTTTCTTAATTCCATAATGGAAAGTTTAAGGTCAAAATACCAAGTGCTTGATTAACCATTGTCTCTATGTAGCCGTCTATAAAATGCCTTTAAACAATCTTGATTTCTAATTGTCTGGTTCAAAGTCGAGACTGATAGAGTTCATGCAGTATCGCTTATATGTAGGTGCAGGCCCATCATTAAAAATATGACCTAAATGTGCATCACAGCGTCCACATAGCACTTCGGTACGGGTCATTCCGTGTGAACGATCCTCTTTATATATCACACTATTTTTTCTAAGAGGTTCATAAAAGCTTGGCCAGCCACAGCTACTTGCAAATTTCGCATCAGATCTGAAAAGTTTGTTACCACAGGCCGCACAATAATAATTACCTTTTGTATTACTCTTCCAATATTTTCCCGTGAAAGGTCTTTCGGTATCTTTTTCTCTAGCTACAGCATATAAATCCGGAGTGAGAATTTTTTTCCACTCAGCATTTGATACATTTAACTTTCTGGTGTCGGTAGTGGAATAATATGGATTGTTCTCATGGCTCTTATTCGTTTTCAAATTTTGGGCATATGTTGCAATTGGTATTATCGCTAACAGGTAGCTTAAAAATATTTTACTCATTTCCATTATTTCTCTGATTGGTTTTTAAATTAGTTATACATACTGGCCGATTGGATTTCTGCTAACAAATAACCTTTTAAGCATGTGCATCGAGAAGTGATGCTTAAATACTTTCTTCTTGAACAATTCCAAGAAGAAATCTCTCACAATCAAGGGCAGCCATACATCCGCTACCAGCGGCAGTTACAGCTTGCCTATAAATTCTATCTTGCGCATCACCACAGCAAAATACTCCTGGTATGTTTGTACTGGTAGATCCGGGAACGGTTTGGATATAGCCTTCGCGATCCATATTTATCCACTTTTTAAATACTTCCGTGTTTGGATGGTGGCCAATTGCTACAAAAAAACCAGAAATATCCAACACTTTGGTTGTATTAGTAAGGTTGTTAAATAAGCTGACCCCAGTAACAACTAAGTCATTTCCTAAAATCTCTTTCGTTTCAGTATTATATAGTATCTCTATATTAGGTGTGGCATTTATTTTATGAACCATAGCTCTTGACGCTTTAAGTTCACCTTTTCGCACCAACATATAAACTTTCCTACATAGCTTCGCAAGGTGTGTTGCTTCTTCAGCCGCAGTATCTCCTGCGCCAACTATGGCAACATCTTGACCTTTGAAAAAGAAGCCGTCACATGTAGCACAAGCCGAGACGCCACCACCACTATATTTCTTTTCGGATTCTAACCCCAACCACTTGGCTGTTGCTCCAGTTGATATTATTACTGAATCGCAAAGAATAGTTACATTATCTTCGGTAGTTACTTTGTAGGGAATAGTTGAAAAGTCTATTTCTGTGATGATACCATTTCTAATATCTGTACCAAAACGTACTGCCTGTTTACGGAAATTTTCCATCATATCGGTACCCATAATTCCATCTGGATAGCCAGGATAGTTTTCTACATCAGTCGTTTGGGTAAGCTGTCCTCCGGTGGTTAATCCTGTGTAAAGTACTGGTTTAAGATCTGCTCTGGCAGCATAAATGGCTGCGGTATATCCTGCCGGGCCCGATCCGATAATCATACATTTTACTTGTTCATATTTATGTTCCATAACTAATAGTATTAGGCGAATTATTATTGATTAACTTCCATTGAATGCATTTTATCACTTTAGTCGGAACATATTCAAGACCCTTACAAAATATGTGATGTTTCAATATTAGTTGGACAACCCCATGAAACTAGTTCCTAAATGAACATTATCGGTCTAATAAAGACCAAAGACAACAATATGATGATTGTAGGGAATAAGTTTATCTTAGAAATAGCTGGGACTATATTCATGAGATGCTATTTCGTTGACTTTTTTGACGAGAAAGTTGTTGCTATTGCCAAGGCAATTGCTTCCTTTCGTCCCAATAGTAGGTAGAATCCACATAATAACTGCTTAATAATTGCAGGTCATCTTGTTGGAGTTTAAAAGTTTTTGCTGTGAGGTTAGAGTGAAGCTGTTCAGTGCTGCTGGCACCACTCAAACAAATGGATTCAGGAAAACTATCTAAACAAAACCTCATAGCTAATGCATCTGCTGTGACATTATATTTAGCCGAAAGGGAAGTTATTTGGCTATATAAGGATTTATGTTTAACAAAGGCAGGATTGGGTATCAAACGCCCATTTGCCAAAGACTCTTTGATTATCAACTGTCTATTTCCACCTTGGAAGATTGCCTTATAAGGTATGATAGACTGTTCCATAATGTTGTAAGTACACTGAAAAGAATTAAATAAGGGTTCATTTTCTATCTCGATTTCTAAAGCCTTGTCGAGCACCTCACCTTGGTTTGCTCCGGTGGTCGTTAGCCCGATGACAAGATTGTATTCTTTTTTAATCTCATGTAAGCGCCGCAATATGTCTTGGTTATTTAGGACGCCAGTTTCCAATGTTGCTGAATGTATTTGATAAATCTTTAAATAAGGCAATAATTTTTTAGAAAATTCCCATTGGAAATTTAGTTTTTTAATTGAATGCTCTTTTAACTCATGCACTTTCGCATTTTTATCAAAATTTGCCAAATAACTAAGTCCCCATTTCGTTGCAATGGCAATATCCGGATCACTCTTCTGTTGCAGCCACTCTATCAAGAGTGATTCAATCAAACCGTAACCAGGAGAAGCATCGAAAAACCGGACTCCTTTATGATAAGCATCCTCAAGAATGCTGATGCCACCTCTTCTAAACTCAGACAGTGATGTATTTTCAATAGGCGTTCCATGGCGGAGGTTTATGTAATGCGGCCTCCCTATGGCAGCCGTTCCCAATCCTATATTTTCTATCTTTTTATTCATCGTAGATAGGTAATTGACCCTGCGCTAGTTTGAGACGCGTCCAAACGTTCATATTGATTACGATAGCAGCTATTTCAGCTATTTCCTCTGCTGAGAAATACTCACACATTGCTTCGTGATATTTTTGAAACCTTTTGTGAGTGCCAATGGTCAGTATATCACTATAGGCTAATGTAACTTTCTCTTTTTCCGTAAATAGTTGGCTATTCCACCAAGATGATATATTGTCTATTTTAGGATATGGAATGCCAATATCTCGCGCAACTTGGGCATGTAAGATAATGCAATATGCACACTCATTTCTTTGCGCTATCCGTAAACGAATAAGTTGAGCAAGTTTTTTATCAGTAACCAACACTGCCTTGTATCCAAAAGCGTCAGCCATCTGTTCTGCAAGTTTATGGAATGGGGTCGAGTCAGGATTAAAACGGATGTTTTCAAATTTTACACTATTCATTTGTTTCAAATTTAATATTAGGTTTGTATGTAAACCAACAAAAACTGAACGATCTTAAAAAAGGTTTCTCCAGTTTCAAGTCGTCCAGTTTCTCAAATATTTAAACCGATAGTTTCTTTAAACCTAAACAGATTCTGTTTAATTGCTGCCTTCTTTGGTTAGTTCTTTTGTCAATGCTTCACCATTCATGCAGTAGCGAAGACCGCTTGGAGCTGGACCATCTGGAAAAACGTGACCTAAATGTGCATCACAAACATTGCATTGAGCTTCGATTCTAACCATACCAAATGAGCCATCTTTAATATATTTCACACCATTTTCTTTGACAGGCTGAGTAAAACTTGGCCACCCTGTTCCAGAGTCAAATTTTTCAGTAGAATCAAATAACAAAGTGTTACAACAAACACAGGAATATAATCCTGGGTCATAGCTTCTGCAAAGGTCATGACTGAAGGATGCCTCTGTTCCGTGTTTACGTGTTACGTAGAATTGTTCAGCGGTAAGTTGCGCTTTCCATTCTTCTTCAGATTTTTCTACCCTTCTGTCGGGTGCGGGATTGCCATTAGTGGCAAATGCGATTACATTATTCCAATTAAGCATAACTTTATGTTTTATGTTAAAATTTATTGATCATTCTTTTTATTAGCATTTTTCGCCACCTTAAATAACTCCGGATTAATATGGCAATATCCGCCGGGATTATTTTCAAGGTAATCTTGATGATAATCTTCCGCCTTATAATATTTTTTCAGAGGAGTAACTTCTACCACAACAGGCCGAACATGTTTCTTTGCCTCTGTTTTTAACCTAGCATTTATAAAAGGTAATTGTTTATCTGACGTGTAGTAGATGCCCGTGCGATACTGATCGCCAATATCGTTTCCTTGCTTGTTAACGCTAGTGGGATCAATTGTTAAAAAATACAGATCTAACAGGAGTTTCAGGTCAACCTTTTGTGGATCATAAATGACCTTTACAGTCTCCGAAAATCCAGTCTTTTTTTTAACAACTTCCTTGTAAGTTGGATTTTCAGTATGACCATTGGCAAATCCGACCTCGGTCGCGGTCACCCCGGTTACCTGTTTAAAGAAATGCTCAGTTCCCCAAAAACAACCGCCTGCGAAATAAATGACGCTTAAGCTATCGCTAACACCAGAAGTTTCGATGGTAGCGGTTTTTTCTATTGAAGCTTGCCGACCTGAACTATTACTACAACTCGTTAAAACAATTTGGCAAAGCAATGTGACTAATATGATTCTTACCGTGTTCATATATTTATCTTTTTTCATTTTCTTTTTGTGCAATAAGCTGCTTAAATACGGACTTAGTAAACCGGATAAATTTTTTCGTTTTTTTATCATATCCCACCCATTGTTGAATATTTCCGTAAGGGCATGTAGGAGCTCCTTCTTCGTGACCAGAAACGAGTTCATATCGTCCTGGGTTTTGTTGATATTCTTCTGCGGTTACCTTGTCCATTTTACTCCGTTTAAGATTTATGATACTTTACTATTAGCTCCCTTTATTCTTCTCAATCACTTACAGTTTAGTCGAAGATATTTGATGAACCTTACAATTTTTTTTGACGCCTGAAAATTGAAACAGTTCTATTGAAATGGCGAGTACAGTGTGTTAAAGATTAGACAGATAGTTAGTTCGTCCCTGACGATATTTAGCTAATTTAGGAGTGATAACCATTTGACAGTATGCTGCCTCTGGATTTTCTTCATAATAATTTTGGTGAGCTTCTTCGGCCGCGTAAAACACCTCAAATGGCTTCAATTCTGTAACAATAGGGTTGGCATAACAACTCCTTATGTTTTCGATCACTTTTTCAGCTATTACTTTTTCTTCTTCATTTCCATAAAAAATAATACTGCGATATTGATTACCCTTGTCAGCGCCCTGTTGCTCTACAGTTGTAGGGTCATGAGTCATCATATGAATAATTAAAAGTTCATGCAAACTAATTTTCTCTGTGTCATAACTAACTTGAATTACTTCTGCATGACCAGTCCTTCCAGTACGTACTTCCCTGTATGCAGGATTTTTAATAAATCCACCACTAAAGCCACTTTTCACCTCCAATACTCCTTTCGTGTCTCTGAAAATGGCTTCGGTACACCAAAAACAGCCTCCTCCTAATGTTATATTTTTCTTTTCCATTTTTACCACCTATTCTTAAGTGTTTTAATGTAAGATTAATTCAATGTTGAAGAATTAAGTCAGCACTAAAACGAAAGACAATTTAATGCTGACTTTTCCTCTGTAGCTTTGAATTTGATACTAGTTAAGTGTTTCAGCCTTTGCGGCAATCAAATTATCGATCCTCTTATCAATTTCAGTTCTACTTTGAACACCAGTAAATTTATCAACCACGGAGTTATTTTTCATTAGGAATACAGCTGGAATACTTCTAACGCTAAACTTCGTTGCCAGCTCCGGATTCTCATCAACGTTAATTTTTGCAACTACGATATCTTCACCATAATCATTGCTAGCTGATTCCAAAACAGGTAATAATGCTCTGCATGGTCCACACCATTCTGCATAAAAGTCAAGGATTACTGGTTTGTCACCAGAGATAATTTGTTCGAATTCTGTGTTGTTGCTAATCGTTTTCATAATACATTGTTTTAAATTGTTATCGAAATATTTCGTTAAAGAGAGCTTTAATCCCTTTCTATATGCTTAGTATAGTTAGTATAGGTTTCCTTACAAATTATTTTAACCCACAAAAAAATGCTAAACGCGATATTGTTGAATGCCTACTCGTGATTCGCATAATCAAGAGTATTTAATGAAATCTTTTCTATGATTGTAGATGCTTCTTCATCTGTGTAGATTCCATAACCGTTAACAAAAAGGCCCTTGAGTCCGTTTTTTAGATTACTTATTGAATAAAGAATAGCTTCGTCCGCCGCATCGTTCTGACCAGAAAAGCGATAGATCTTATCAATGACGAGATTAGCAAAATCAATCTCGTTGCTCTGATTATCTCTGGAGCCTCTTAATTGCAATAAATTATAGTCCTCAGTGTACCCTTGGCTGCTTAGCAATGCCATTACCTCTGATAATGTTTTTTCTGTCCGGATCATATCTTTATCTAATTATTTGATGCTGAATTATACGACTGTTATGATGAACTTGATAACAAATGAATTTGTTATCAAGTTCATCTTTATTAATTTTAGTCGACGAAGTCTAAAACTCCTTACAATTTAAATAGGTTTAATTCCTCTACGTAATCCCAAGCAAGTATCAATTAGTGAATGAGTGTATTTCAATGGCTTAGCTGTTGGAGATAAATAGGTCTTACACAAATTTCGCAAAGCAATCACAACTGTATATTTTGGTAGTATATGTTTAGGGGTGACATCCTTAAATATGAGCGCCCTTAGCATTCATTAGCGAATGCCAAGGGCGGCTAGCACTTAAAAAACATTATGTGTAGAATAGGATCATATTGAGGGAGATGACTATTCACAATTTAAAGCCAAAGATTCAATAAAGTATTTTTGAAGATAGTATTGGCTTCATTACAGAAAAGCAAAGCGGGACGGGCATTAATTAATCAGCAAGAAAATGTCTTTTTAACTGTTGCATTTTATCAAAAATCAAGGGAGGATAATTGCCATGTGGCTCATTACACTCTTCGCAAATCTCTAGTTTTAAATTGGCAGATTCATCCAGATCCGTATACGGAAATATACTGAAAGTGAGCTCGTGTTTCATTATATTCAGATAAAAGTTTTTATCAGCTTCTTCGATATCAGCTTCTTTAATCTTCTCAAATATATGTTCGGCTATCCTTAATATACTTAATATTTCTCGTACCCCATCTTTTTGCAACAACAAATCATTATCGTGCAAATCAATATTCATCTCCTCAATATCATTAATAAAACATCGAATAGCCCTTTTGCCCTGTAACACTTTTATCTTACTATCAGTGTCGAACTTGCTTTCGTAGCTGAAATTGCTAATATTATTTTCCAGTAATGTGTATAATTCATGAAGGTGCTTAACGCTACGCTCCTGGATTTCTCTTCGACTCTTAGCATCCACTTGCATCTGCACAATATTATTTGCGGTCCTTCTTTCACGCAAAGCCAGATAAAGTAAAATAATACCTACCAATTGTGCAATGGGCGCTGCAACATCCCAAAAGGCAGAACCAACTTGCCCTACGTTTTTAAAATCGTTAACACTCATTACAGAAAAAATCCACGGTGTTGCAAACATCAAAAGAGCACCCGCTACTATTAATGTAATGACCAATTGATTTTCGGAATTATTTTTTGTTTTAATTTTTGTATTTTCTTTCATAATCTCCGTATTAATATTTGTTTATATAGGATCTAACTACAGTAGGTGACTATTTCGTAGCAACTGTTAATGCCTCGTATGCAGTCCATACAGACGCCCCCAATAGTGCAAAATGTAGCACAAAAAAATGCCCAAGTGAAAAGGGTATGAACGGTATTGATAGACCTTTGTCAGTATGCATTGGACTTGATACTATAAACGATAGGATTATTAGAAAAGTAATAACAGAACCAACGCTGCCCAAGGCAGATAAGTTTGGTGATAATGGACGTAAAGCGATTAAGGTGCCCAAAGTTATCTCTATTATCCCAGTAGCATTTGAGAACATCCTTGTGCTTAAAAATGTAAATGTCCACGAGAAAAAAGGACTATTTTCTGCCAATGGCCTAATGGCGTCTGCTTCATGCTTTGTAAATTTCAGCAACCCTATGCTGATTAAGATTAAAACAAGCCCGTATCTGACAACGGAAGTCAAAGTAAAAATAGAAAGTATCGCTGTTGCTGTTTTCATAATCCTGACTTTTGAGACTAACTTTCGTATTTAACCATTTGCACCTGTTTGTCAATCTCCCAACGGCCGATTCCTTCTTCACCAATTATATCAAATAACTCAAGAATACGCCTCGCTACATATTCCTCTTGAATCTGTTCTTCTAAAAACCATTGTATGAATTGAAAGGTGACGAAGTCTTTTTGCCTGATGCACTTTTCTGCCATATCATTAAACAGCTGTGTTACGTGCATCTCCATCCGAAGTGTTTGTTCGAACAAATCCCGAAATGAGTAAAATTCGGCAGGGATATTCGTAATCTCAGGAGATACTGCGCTACCGCCACGATCATTTATATATTTGAATAACTTCAGCATGTGTGTCCGCTCTTCTTCAGCTTGGTTAGCAAAGAAGCCTGCGCTATTATCGTATCCATTCTCTCCGCACCATGTGGACATTGATAAATAAGTAGATGAAGCATGAGCTTCTGTTTTTATTTGGTGATTTAATGCATTTTCGATTTCCTCATTCATAGAGGTTTTCAAACTAAGTAGGTCTTTCATAATTATATTTTATTAAGTTTTATGAGCTTAGTCTACCGAGGAACAAATTCCTTACAATTTATATCGAAATTAAATCAACTAGAAATTTCCCACCCAGCCGTACGAAGGCTTCGACCAATTTGGTGAGAAAGTTAAACTGCTTGGGACAAGAAAAATGCTTAGAATCTTCCTTGATGAAAAGGAGTGTGCAGGCCAGAGGTTTAGGCTGTGCTTGGTAAGGATTGTGATTTTAAATCGGCTTATTATCTAGCGACGATAATATCTGCCTCATGATTCTGAAAAAGTCCGCTTTCTATGACACCAGTTATAGACTTGATTTCTTTTTCCATATTCTCGCCTATATTTTCAAACCTTACGTCAAGTATTAGATTGCCATTTTCTGATATTACCGGCCCGTCCTTACCTTGGGCGGGTCTAAGGGAGATTTCAGCTGCACCAAGCTTTATTAGTTTTGATTCTACACACATCAATGCGGGTGGGTAAACCTCCACGGGCACAGGGAAATTATGACCGAGTCTTTCCACTAATTTACTGTTATCAACAATAATGTAATTGCTTTTGCTTACGCTCATTATCAGTTTCTCTTTGAACATAGCACCACCCCGGCCTTTAATCAAATGCTTGTTCTTGTCAACTTCATCAGCACCATCAAAACTCCAATTTGGGATGTGTTCATTTAGAGTGGTGATGGGAATATCTAAATATTTGCATGTAAGAGCCATTTCAATAGAGGTCGGTATAGCCTTTATTATAAGATTATCACTCTTGATCTTTTGAGCAATAGCTAATAATGCTACATATGACGTCGAGCCAGATCCTACACCTATGATATCTCCGTTTTTCACTTTATCAGCAATTTCAGCGGCAAGCTGTTCCTTGCTCTCGCGGTTATTTATAGTGGAAGGCCAAAGGCTTTTGATAACATTGCTATTCCAATCCATCTCAGTTTGATTTAGTCGTTAAATATAATAGATCAATTATAACTCGTAGTGCATTATAAAAAGGTTATTCACAATACGAAAAAAAGTCGTATAT
>ERZ650302.1552-NODE-1552-length-12746-cov-16.719801_pt1 | contig 12746 bp, 6 predicted proteins | sample MGYA00376238_ERZ650302 | MGnify/ENA primary metagenome ERZ650302 (study PRJEB26733, sample SAMN07839298) | wastewater metagenome | biome: urban; feature: wastewater treatment plant; material: waste water | place: USA: North Carolina | collected 2016-04-28 ... | reverse complement strand
GTATCCAAGCGTTCCAGCCTAAAATGATTGAAGGTAAAGCTATCCAACTTCACCCATTGGTAACAACGGCTTTCAATGCCGATTTCGATGGTGACCAGATGGCGGTACACTTACCACTAGGGCCAGAAGCAATTCTAGAAGCTCAGTTGTTAATGCTAGGTTCTCAGAATATCTTGAACCCTGCAAATGGTTCTCCTATCACCGTACCTTCTCAAGACATGGTTCTTGGTCTTTATTTTATGACCAAAGAATTAAGCTCTACTGAAGATATGAAAGTGAAAGGAGAAGGTTTAGTATTCTATTCTCCAGAAGAAACAGAAATTGCTTATGCTGAAGGTAAAGTTTCTCTTAATGCAAAAGTAAAATGTAGATTGCCTTTCAAAAATGAAGACGGAGAAATTGTAACTAAGCTTCAAGATGCTACGGTAGGTAGAATTTTGTTTAACCAAATTGTACCTAAACAAGTAGGATTTATTAATGAACTATTAACTAAAAAATCATTAAGAAATGTAATTGGTAAAATCTTAGCAGATACAGATTTCCCAACTACGGTAAAATTCCTTGATGATATGAAAAACTTAGGTTATATGAACGCCTTCAAAGGAGGTCTTTCATTTAGTTTGAGTGATATCGTAGTTCCTGTAGAGAAAAAGAAAATGATTGCTCAGGCTGTAGAAACCGTAGATGAAATCAAAGGAAACTACAACATGGGTCTTATCACAGATACAGAACGTTATAACCAAGTAATTGACGTTTGGACGAATACCAACGCTGGTCTTACAGAAATGATTATGAGCAGAATGAAAACCGATAAAGGTGGTTTCAACTCTGTTTATATGATGCTAGATTCTGGTGCAAGGGGTTCTAAAGAACAGATTCGTCAGTTATCTGGGATGAGAGGTTTGATGGCAAAACCACAAAAAGCAGGTGCTGTAGGTGCAGAAATTATCGAAAACCCAATTGTAGCAAACTTTAAAGAAGGTTTATCTATTTTGGAGTACTTTATCTCTACCCACGGTGCGCGTAAAGGTCTTGCAGATACCGCTCTTAAAACCGCCGATGCTGGTTACTTAACAAGAAGATTGGTAGATGTAGCACAAGACGTTATCATTACAGAAGATGATTGTGGTACACTAAGAGGTACAGAAGTATCGGCTCTTAAGAAAAATGATGAAATCGTAGAAAAACTATCTGAAAGAATTTTAGGTAGAGTTTCTCTTCACGATGTTTATGATCCTGAAAATGACGAAATTTTAGTTAATGCAGATGAAATCATCAACGAAGAATTAGCTAAGAAAATAGAAGCAGCAGGTATAGAAACCGTAGAAGTACGTTCACCATTAACTTGTGAAGCTAAAAAAGGTATCTGTGCTAAATGTTATGGTAGAAACCTAGCTACTGGTAAACCAATTCACATGGGTGAAGCAGTAGGTGTAATTGCTGCACAATCTATTGGTGAACCAGGTACACAGTTAACGCTGAGAACCTTCCACCAAGGAGGTACCGCAGGTAACGTTTCAGAAAATCCTACCATTGTAGCAAAAAGAGACGGTATCGTAGAAATGGATGAATTAAGAACCATTATCTCTGAAGACGAAAACGGTAACGAAGCAGATATCGTAATTTCTCGTTCTACAGAATTCCGTTTGGTAGCAGATAATGCTGCTAGAACACCATTGATGGTTGCTAACGTACCTTACGGTTCTTCACTATCTGTGAAACCAGGTGATAAAGTGAAAAAAGGAGACCTTATTGCAAAATGGGATCCATATAACGCGGTTATCATCGCAGAAACTGCTGGTAAAGTAGAATACGAAGATATTATTCAAGGGGTTTCTTTCCAATTAGAAATCGACGAACAAACAGGTTTCGAAGAAAAAGTAATCTCAGAATCTAGAAATAAGAAAGCCATTCCTACCTTGAAAGTGGTAGATTCTAAAGGAGTTGAGCAAAAAGCATACAACTTACCAGTAGGAGCTCACTTAATGGTAAATGATGGTGAAAAAATTAAGGCGGGTAAAGTCTTAATCAAAATTCCTAGAAAATCTGCAAAAGCAGGGGATATCACAGGAGGTTTACCAAGAGTAACCGAATTATTCGAAGCGAGAAATCCTTCTAATCCTGCTGTAGTTACAGAAATTGACGGGGTAGTTTCTTATGGTAAAATTAAGAGAGGTAACCGTGAATTAATCGTAGAATCTAAAACGGGTGAGATTAAGAAATATTTAGTAAAACTTTCTAATCAAATCTTAGTTCAAGAAAACGACTTCGTGAGAGCTGGTTCGCCACTTTCTGACGGTTCTGTAACACCAGATGATATCTTAAGAATCAAAGGTCCAACAGCTGTTCAAGAGTACTTAGTAAACGAAATTCAAGAAGTTTACCGTTTACAAGGGGTAAAAATTGACGATAAGCATTTCGAAATCATCGTAAGACAGATGATGACTAAAGTAGAAATTGTAGACGGAGGTGATACCCAATTCCTTGAAAACAGTCTAGAACATAAATATGATTTCCTTGAAGAAAACAACAGAGTTTTCGGATTGAAAGTTGTAACTGAACCAGGAGATTCTAAAATTTTCAAAGCTGGTCAAATGATTACCGCTAGAGAATTGAGAGACGAAAATTCTAAACTGAAGAGAGAAGATCTTCAATTAGTAGAAGTTCGTGAAGCACTTACTGCAACTGCAACGCCTGTATTACAAGGTATTACCAGAGCAGCTTTACAGACTAAGTCTTTCATGTCTGCAGCATCATTCCAGGAGACTACTAAAGTTCTAAACGAAGCAGCAGTGTCTGGTAAAGTAGACGAACTAAACGGTCTTAAAGAAAATGTAATCGTAGGACACAGAATTCCTGCAGGTACAGGTCTTAAAGATTATCAAAGTGTAATCGTGGGTTCTAAAAAAGAATTCGAGGATTTAAATTAATATGAATGTAAGGTTTAAAGACAGTTTTACTGTTCTTTAAACCTTCTTTTTTTTGAATGTAAAATATTAACTTATTAAAACTTATACAAATGGATAACAACCAAAACCAAGATCAAAACATTAATATTCAATTAAACGAAATGGTAGCAGCTGGTGCTTATTGCAACCTTGCATTAGTAAACCACTCTCCATCTGAGTTTGTATTAGATTTTATTCAATTAATGCCAGGAGTTCAGCAAGCTCAAGTAAGAAGCAGAGTAATCCTTGCTCCTCTTCATGCAAAAAGAGTTTTAGCTGCTCTTCAACAAAATATCCAAAACTATGAAGCTCAATTCGGAGAAATCAAAGAAGTTGAACCTTTCGTAGTAGGTGCTGGTAATGCTCAAGCATAATCAAAACTTAATAAAATATTCTAAATCCTAGTCATTTTAAAATGGCTAGGATTTTTTTTTGCAAAAAAAGTCTTTATCTTCGTAAAAAATTTCAAATGAAAAAAATATACTTATTTCCTTTTTTACTTTTACTATTTGTAAGTAAAGTTTATTCGCAAACCCTTAATGAAAGAAGAGCTACTCTCGAAAGTCACATTAAGAATATAGAAAATAATGCCAGCAAATTAAAATCTGATGGACAAGTTCCACCAAAAGAATATAACATCAGAGATTTAAAAAATACGATTGATCCAGTAACTGGCGAGAATAAGTTTCAGAGTTTAGTGAAACTAAATAATGAAATTAAATCTGGTAAATACGCTCCAAAACAAAATATCTCTTTTCTAGGAAATATTATTTCTAATTCCAATCAAAGAATTAACTCTATTAATAACACACAATGGTTTGAGAGAGGACCATATAGTGTAGGAGGAAGAACTAGGGCAATTTTATTTGATCCAAATGATGCTACTGGAAAAAGAGTTTTTGCCGGTGGAGTTTCTGGAGGACTTTGGGTAAATAATGATATTACCAATTCCTCTTCTGAATGGTCACCAATTAATGATTTTTGGGCAAATACATCAATATCTTGTATCGCTTCAGACCCAAATAATCCCCAAGTTATATATGTAGGTACTGGTGAATCATGTACTAATGATGCTATTGGTTCAGGAGTATGGAAGACAACAAATGGAGGAACAACTTGGACTCAAATTTTTAATCCTGCAATAACTTATACTGCTAATGGAAGAAGGAATGGCATTTTTTATGTTAATGATATTAAAGTAAGAAATAATGCAGGTACTTCTGAATTGTATGTTGCTGTTAGTGGTGGATCTGTAGATGGTACATTAAGTGGTTATTATGATACAGGTTTATATAAATCTACAGATGGTGGTTCAAATTTTACAAGATTAAATACTTTTTATCTAACAACAAGTGGAAGTACAGGTTTACCAATACATCATTCAATCCAGCAAATAGAAATTGCTTCTGATAATGCAATCTGGGTATCCACTAGAACTTCTGGATTTACAGGAATTAATTCTGGCGGTAAAATTTTTCGTTCGACTGATGGGGTAAACTTTACCAATGTTTTTAATGCAAATTTGCCAGGCTCTAGAGTACAAATTGCGCTTTCTAAGACAAACGGCGCTGTAGCTTATGGTTTACTTCAGGGAAGTGGGACTACAGAACCTGTGAGAATTATTAAAACTACTAATACAGGTTCTACTTGGTCTGCTAGTAATGTTAGTGGCTCTGGTGTTACTTTACCACAAGATGCGGATGTTGCAATTCCCGAACAAGGGTATTCTGGTATTCCAGCTAATGATTTTACAAGAGGCCAAAGTTACTATGATTTAGTAATTGTAACAGATCCAACCAATGATGCTACGGTTTATGTAGGAGGTATTGATTTATTTAGAAGTACCAATTCTGGTTCTACGTGGACTCAAATTTCTAAATGGTCTAATAATAATCAGTTGGCTACGCTTTCGGTTTCCGAAGTTCACGCAGACCAGCATGCTATAGTTTTCAATCCTAAAAATAGTAGCCAGATTGCATTTGGAAATGATGGTGGAATATATTTCTGTGCTAATAAAGCTAATGTTACCACTAATACAGGAATTTCAGTAAGAAATAATAGATATAATGTTACCCAATTCTATGATGCAAAAATGAATCCTACTAAGACCAATTCTACTGAAGAAATTTTAGCAGGTGCGCAAGATAACGGAACAAGAAGATTTACAGGAGCTCCATTAGCGAATAATCTTTATTCAGATGATTATTATGATGGTGGAGATGGCGCATTTGTAGAGTTTGATGATAATAACCTTTATAAAATAAGTAGCTATGTTTATAATAATCATTATCTATATCATGCCGCAAGTAATAGTTATGTAGACTTAATTGACGCGCCAGATAACGATTTAGGACATTTCATCAATGAAGCTGCTTTAGATAGAAATTTAGATATATTCTATTCTTATGCTAATCAAGATGAAACAACAAAAGAAGTTACTTTAAATAGAGTAACTGGTTTATCAAGTAATAATCCATTTTATCTAGATAAATCTAAAATTTATATGGGTATTTTTTCTGATGAGGATGTATCCTATTTATCAGTATCTCCTTATCAAGCAACTTCAACTACACTTATGGTAGGATTTGATAATGGAAGATTATTTAAGGTTACTAATGCTAATCTCTCGTCGCCTACTATTACAGAATTAACCGTTCCGTTCGTAGGAGCCATTTCTGATATTCAGTATGGTACTAATGATAATGAAATCATCGTTACCATTTCTAATTATAATACTGATAGTGTTTTCTATACTACAGATGGAGGGACAACTTGGAATAGTAAAGAAGGAAACCTACCAGATATGCCAATTAGAAGTGCTTTGATGAATCCAGAAAATAAAAATGAAGTGATTCTAGGTACAGAATTAGGAGTATGGGGAACTACCAACTTCCTAAGTGCTACACCAACTTGGTCTCAATATACAAATGGTTTAGGAAACGTAAGAATCACCAATTTAGACTATAGACCAAGTACAAGAACTGTTTTAGCTTCTACTTATGGTAGAGGTATATTCACAACTATGAATGATACCAATCTTGCGACTACAGAAACTTCAGTAGAAGAAATCTATAGAGTATATCCTAATCCTACAAGAGGAGATTTCTACTTGAAAATGAATGCAAAACACAAGAACGTTACCGTAAATGTTTTTGATATTTCAGGAAAATTAGTTTTCACTAAAAATGGAGTGAATCCAGAAGAAAAAATCTCACCGAGTTTACCAAAAGGACATTACATCGTAAAAGTTGAAAAAGAAGGTGAGTACATTTTCTCTTCTAAACTTATTGTAAGATAAATTTTAAAAAAAATTAGAACTTGAAAAAGCTATTTTTATTTCTTTTGATCAGTCTATTCTTTTCTTTTTCTTGTAAAAAGGATATCATCATCGTAGAAGCTTATTACACCAATTGGTTTGGTGGAGTAAAAGACGTGAGAGGAAAGGATTTTATGATGGTAATTGACAAAGAAACTTCTAAAAATCTACAGATAAAACATTTTTTGATTAATGATAAAAAATTCAATGTAGAAGTAGAAGAAAAGGGAAATACAATAGAAATAAAATCCAGAATTTCTGAAGGAATTGATAAAGAAATTGAACTCAAGAATCCTATTGAAAAAAATAGTTTTGGGATAGAATATTATAATACAAAGACTAACAAAACAAAAATTTTTAAGTTGAAAAAATTACAATATAAACCCCGTTCTAATCAACAAGATAAAGTTTCATAAATCATAAAGAGAGGTTTCTAAGCCTCTCTTTATTTCTTTTATCAAGATTCAAAGAAATAATCAATATTATATCCAATATTTTAATCAGTTTTAACCGATAGATTTTAATGAAAAAGACTTTATTAGCAGTGATTGTATTGTTTGCACAATATAGTTATGGACAAACTTCTGCTACAGAAAAAAACATCGAACAAATTACTTTAAAAGCACGTAAAAAAGTAAATCAAGAGCGAAATGAATTCGCTAAAAATGCTCAAGCCACAGAAATTCTCTCAGATGAAGACCTTAATAGAAATAATTCCGCGCTTATAGAACAATCTCTTTCTACCATTTCGGGTGTTCAAGTAGATAAAAGGACAAATATTGGCGGACAGAGAATTGTCATCAGAGGATTTGGGAATGACCAAAAATTCAACAATTGGGGCGTTAAAATGTATTGGAACAATATGCCATTAACCAATGCAGAAGGAATTACACTATTAGATGATGTAGATTTCTCTTATGTCAATAATATTGAAGTGATTAAAGGTCCTGCTTCTACCTTTTACGGAGGCGGAATTGGCGGAACTGTAAAATTTTATACAAGACCAAGTTTCGAAAAAGGAACTTCTATTGCCCAAAATACCATGTTGGGTTCTCACAAATATTTTCAGTCGATAACACAGCTCAATTCTTCTGACACCAACTACTCTTTGAATGTAAACTATGGTCACATAGAAACTGACGGTTACAGACCAAGTGGAAATGGCTTGAAAAATTTCGTGAATATTAATGGCGAATATAAATTAAACCCGAAACAGCGCCTAACTTTATTCGCAAGTCAAGGCTTTTCCCATGAAAAAGTATCAGGACAAATTTCCTATAACGATTACTATGCAGGAATTGATAACGGAAATCCTTCTTACATAGTCAAAGGTTCTGGCAGTAAAATTCACTCTACTAGAGTAGGATTAGGTCACATTTGGGAAATTTCTAAAAATTTTAAAAATTCCACCACTGTTTTCTATTCTTCCATCAATCAAGACAGAATTGCAGACAAAGCTTTCGAGGTTTCTAGCAGTCCTAATGTAGGTTTTAGAACGACTTTCCAACATTCTTATACATGGAGAAATTTTTCAAATCAATTAGATTTTGGTGCAGAAGTTCAAAATTCTCGCTCACAGATTTCTAATTATCGTTTTACAGGAACCAATCCCAATAATCCACTAGAAATGTCGCCTATTTCTAAAGGTTCTTATTTTAAATATAACAATAACCAAAGCAATTATTTCGCAATCGAAAGACTCACCTACAAACCTTGGGATTTTACGTTTTTGGCTGGAGTAAGTTTGAACAGAATAAATTATGACCGAGAAGATCTTTTGGCTTTTGGCGGTTTAGTTCCTGGATATAATAAAGATTTGTCTTTCAGTAAAGATTACAAAGTGGTGGCAACTCCTCATTTTGCCGTTCAAAAAAGATGGAAAAATCAGATTTTTAATTTGAGTTACAGCGAAGGTTATAATGCTCCTACTGCTTCTACTTCTTTTGTTTCTGGCGGAACTATTAACACCGTAAATGATGATTTAGAAGCCGAAAAAGCAAAAATGTGGGATTTCAGTGTACATGGTTTATTGATGAAAACCAAATTTGATTATCAAATTTCATTGTTTAATATCAATGTTAATAATAAACTCACACAGTTAAACGGAACAGATTCTAGCAATAATGTGTACAGTTATTGGGCTAATACAGGAAATCAAAAAAACAAAGGTTTAGAACTTAGTTTAGGATATAATTATACCAATGAATCTGCTTTTATTTCTAAAATTACACCATTTGTCAATTATTCACATTATGATTTTAAATACACTGATTTTGTAAATAGCGGAACTGATTTTTCGGGCAAAAAAGTAGTTGGAGTTCCTGATGATAAATATGCCATCGGAATTGATTTCAATACAAAATATGGAATTTATTTGAATAATACTTTCAATTATTTAGGCAAAGTTTATTCGGATTTTGCTAATGAAAATTTGGTTAAAGATTATTCATTACTGAACATGAAATTAGGTTACAAAAAAACATTCGGGAAATATGATGTAGATGTTTTTGCCATCGGAAATAATCTTACGAACCAAAAAAACTATACTTTTTTATTTGTAGGAAATAATAATAATGATAACAAAGCGACCAATTTGCTTAATTATGCAGATGTAAATCCTGGACCTAGAAAAGCTTACTTCTTTTTCGGATTGAATTTAAAATATCATTTATAAATTATGAAACCACTTCTAAAAGTGGTTTTTTAATTTCTAGTTCAATGGAATTTCGACAAATCTGAGTATTTTTGTAGCAAATCATCTGTAATGAAAAAAATATTTTCGGGTTTCACTATTTTTCTGTTTTCTCTCTTTTTTGCTCAACATAATCTCGCGGTTGATACAGCACAAGTTATTACTCCGAACAGATTTAATTCAACAGAAGCAGTAGAAAAGCCATACCTTATTTTTATTTCTGCAGACGGTTACAGATATGATTACACTGAAAAACACAATGCTCAAAATCTTCAAAAATTTTCAAATGAAGGCGTAAAAGCAAAAGCCATGTTGCCAAGTTACCCAAGCATCACTTTCCCGAATCATTGGTCTATTATTACAGGTTTATATCCTTCTCATCACGGTTTGGTAGATAATTTTTTCTATGATTACTCCAGAAAAGAAGCGTATGCAATGAATAAAAAAGAAAATGCAGAAGACGGTTCTTGGTACGGCGGAATTCCGCTTTGGAGTTTAGCAGAGCAACAAGGAATGGTTACCGCTTCTCTACAATGGGTTGGTTCTGCAAGTGACGCTGGAAAAACAAGACCAACATACTATTATCACTACCACGAAAAATTTTCACCTGAAGAAAAAATTAATAAAGTAGTGAACTGGTTAAAATTGCCAGAAAATGTTCGTCCGCACTTTATTTCACTGTATTTTCCAGAAGTAGATGGAGCAGGTCATCGATTTGGACCAGAATCTCCAGAAGCCGAAAAATCTGTACAATTGGTAGATAACGCCATCGGAAATTTGGTGGAAAAAGTGAATCAATTGGGTTTGAAAAACGTGAATTTCATCTTCGTTTCAGACCACGGAATGATTAAAGTTGATAAAGAAAATCCGCTTTCTATTCCAGAAATGCTTCTCAATAAAGAAAGATTTGATATTTATAATTCTCAAACCTTACTCAGAGTGGTGGTTAAAAATCCTGATGAGGTAAAATCAGCATATCGTGAATTGAAAAACTCAAAAACTGAAGATTACCAAGTTTTTTTGACCAAAAAATTTCCTAGAAAACTACATTATAGAACGAAAGATGATAAATATAACCGCATCGGTCAGATTTTATTAGTTCCTAATGCGCCAAAAATATTTTTAGAAAAAGGAAAATCTACTTCTGCAGGAAAACATGGCTACAATCCTAGAAAAACACCAGAAATGAAAGCTGCTTTTTACGCTTGGGGAAATGTTTTCAAAAACCAAACAGAAATCGATGAATTTCAGAATGTGAGTGTTTATCCTTTGGTTGCGGAAATTCTCGGTTTAAAAATTTCAGAACCTATTGATGGGAAATTTTCAGAGGTTAAAAAAGCTTTGAAATAGACTATTCAGGAATCCAAACGCTTACATTTCTTGCGGGAACAGTGAAATTTCCCCAACCATTTTCATCAATTTGAATGCTGTGTTCAAATCTTCCTAATGCGTCATAAAAATACTGACCAGCATATTGCGTTCCCATTTCCATAGGTTTTTCGTATTGGTCTTTATTGCTGATGACTACTGCACAACCTTTATGTTCGCCATCACCTTCTCGAGTCCAACCGATGCAATTAGCATCTTCGAAATAATCTCTTTGCATTCCGTAAGCATTATTTTTTCTCAACTTCAAAAGTTCTTCTATTTGGTCTACTTTTTCTAAGAAAATTTCGTGTTCATTGCCATCATTTCCATAATCTTTGTAAGTGGCTCCAAATAAATCTGGATAAAAAACACAAGGAAAACCTTCTTGTCTCAGCAAAATTAATGCATAAGCAATCGGTTTAAACCAAGGTTCTACAGGAGCTTCTAAAGCTTGCAAAGGTTGAGTGTCATGGTTATCAACCACCGTAACTGATAAATTGGGTTGAGATTGAACCAAAGTGTTGTCGAAAATAGTTCGCAAGTCAAATTCGCTTCCCGATTGTGAAGCAGTATGCAAATTATGATGCAAAGAAGCATCAAAAAGGCTCATACAACCTTCGGTTTCTTCAATATATTTTTCTAAAAGTGGTAATTCACCGGGAGCCCAAAATTCTCCTACTGCAAAGAGGTTTTTACCAGTATTGGCGCGTAATAACTGAAGCCATTCTTTATAAAATTCTGGCGATTGATGTTTCACAGCATCTAAACGAACGCCTTCAAAACCTACGGTTTCATGATACCATTTTCCCCAATAATTCAGCTCTTCTCTTACATGAGGATTGCGATGTTCGATGTCATTGTACATCAAAAAATCGTAATTTCCTTTTTCATCGCTGGTCATTTCTTCCCAACCATCACCATGTTCGGTAATAATTTGATAAATGAAATCTCCTTCTTCACCTTCGGCAAAATCTACGCCTGTAAAACAAGTGAAATTCCATTCGAAATCTGAATATTTTTTATTTCTTCCCGGAAAAGTAAATTTAGTGTAACTTTCTATTTCAAAAGGTTCAGAAATGAAGTTTTGTCGATTGTTTGGGTCTACTTTGTACACTTGGAAACGTTCTTTTTCATCACCGCCAGCTTTGTGATTCAGTACAATATCTACAATTGCTCCAATTCCTTTTTCACGAAGCGCATTGATGGCAGAAATATATTGTTCTTTGGTTCCATATTTGGTGGGAATTCCACCTTTTTGGTCAAATTCTCCCAAATCAAATAAATCATAGGGATCATAACCCACAGAAAATCCGCCACCATTAGCTTTGTAAGCAGGTGGTAACCAAACCATTGTAATGCCAAGTTCTGCTAAATATTCTGCGTTTTGTTGTACTTCTTCCCAAAGTTTTCCATCGCCTTCTGTGTACCAATGGAAATATTGAATCATAGTTCCGTTCATCATTTCTGTTTTTTATGTTGCAAAATTAGAACGATGAAGCGAAATTAATTTACAGATTTTCAGGGAATTATTTTATAATTATTCTTTTTCGAATTCTTCAAAAGGAATTTTGAGTTGTACAGAAATTTGTTTTTTCTCTTCTGTGTTGAGGTTAGAAAGCGATAAACCTAACAAACGAATCGCTTTATTATAAGGTCTTAGTTCCCAAAGTTTCTGAGCAGTTTCGTAGAAATCTTCAGCGTTTTCATAATACACTTCTTGTGTTTTGCTACGCGTGTATTGAGAAAAATCCTTGTATTTTATTTTTAAAGTCAAGGTTTTGCCCTTAATTTCTCTTTTCGAAAGTCTAGATTCTAGTTCTTCGCTTAGCGATTTTAGTTTTTGGTAAAGTTCTTCATCTTCGTTGATGTCATCCCAAAAAGTATGTTCTACACCTACACTTTTTTGAATTCGGTGAGGTTTTACTTCTCCGTGATGGATTCCGCGAACCACGTTGTAATAATAAATTCCAGATTTCCCGAAAAGTCTTGCCAGTTCTTCCATAGATTTTGCCTTCAAATCTTTGCCTTTGAAAATCTGTAAACTGTACATTTTATTGGCGGTAACTTTTCCGATTCCGTAGAATTTTTCAATCGGAAGTTCTTCTAAAAAATCTAAAATCTGAGTAGGATGAATGGTTTTTTGTCCGTTGGGTTTATTGATATCCGAAGCTACTTTGGCCAAAAATTTATTCACCGAAATTCCCGCAGAAGCAGTGAGTCCTGTTTCTTCAAAAATTTTTTGACGAATTTCTCTTGCTATTTCATTGGCAGATTCTATGTTTTTCTTGTTTTCGGTAACGTCTAAATAGGCTTCGTCTAGAGAAAGCGGTTCTACCAAATCGGTATATTCATGAAAAATTTCTCTGATTTTCTGCGAAATTTCTTTGTAACGATGAAATCTTGGCTTTACAAAAATCAGATG
>ERZ650302.1551-NODE-1551-length-12751-cov-14.663752_pt1 | contig 12751 bp, 10 predicted proteins | sample MGYA00376238_ERZ650302 | MGnify/ENA primary metagenome ERZ650302 (study PRJEB26733, sample SAMN07839298) | wastewater metagenome | biome: urban; feature: wastewater treatment plant; material: waste water | place: USA: North Carolina | collected 2016-04-28 ... | reverse complement strand
GCGGTTAAGCTTTGCTGTGTGTTTATCTCGTATGCGTAGCTTGAGTGTTTTCATGCAAATTATTTTAGCAAAATTTATGCAAGCGTTATAGTGTATGAGTTGCCTTATATCCACCGCCTAAAGTCGGTGGTTTTACGGCAACGGCTGATAATTTTGTTTTGGTACGTAATATTTTACTTTTGAAGATTTAAATTCAACCAAATAAACCGTCTTTTCTAGGCTTGCTTAAAATCGGCAGATACACACACAAAAACAGTATAAAGCTGATAAGCCATAACACCTGCGACACAGTCAACAGCTGTGTATAGTAAGCGGGCAATACAATCGGCAACAGCCCACGAGTAACGATAGTCACCACCATAAGCGTTAATATCACCCCGACCAATTTAGGTGGCTCATGCACCGACAGCCCTGTATGCCCTAGACTCACACGGCTCATCATCGACAATGTCATCACCCCGATCCCTGACAATGCCAATGTATGCACCGCAAAGCTATGGGCAAAACCTGCCCACGGCAACACCGCAAACATCCCCAATGCCACCACCATACCGCCAAACGCTACAAACAGCGACCATACCAACGGCTTGCCCCACATCCCACTGTGATACCAACCCATCAGCCGATAGCCATTCGCCAATGCTGTGACAAGGGCAAACAGTGACGCAACCACAGGCTGACCGCACAAGTCTGCGAGCATAAAGGCAAGAAAGCCAAACAGACTGACCCTATCCACCCATACAGCGTTTTTGAGTTCTACTTTGGGAGCGTTTTTGGGCAGATGATGATTGATACCATTGCTGATGAACATCGGCATGACCCGTCGCCCAATGGTCAGCACTACCCCAATAATCAGATAAAACGCTAGATACACGCCTGTCTTTTGCCATGCGATATCGGAACGCCATGCCCCAATAGCGAAGATGACAAATGCAAGCCATAGCAAAGCAAGTTTGGCAAGGATACCGATTTGGCGACGTTGACGTACCCGAATAATCGGGGTAAATACCGCTACGCAAACCAGCGACCACCAAAGAATATCCAGTCCACTGGCAAGCCTTAGCCCAATCGCTGTGATATCAGACGACAGCTGCGGTAAGCACGCCCATGTCAGCCTTGCCAATGCCCAAGGCAGAAATATCGCAAACAACCGCCACCCATACGGCATGGGTTGATTTGTCCATGTCTTCACCGCAGTGAGCAGAAATCCTGCGATGACCGCTAACGCATAGCCAAAAATCATCTCATGGGCGTGCCACATAAAAGGCGTGAAAGCGGTCAGTGTAAAATCTATCCAGCCTTGCAATACCGCAAGCCATAGCCCCATGGTGATAATGGCAAACACCGATGCCCCGACAAAGAACACCCGAAAGCCTAAGTTTAGGATAGGGTGTGGGGATTTGGGGGGATAATTAGCGGATGCGATAGCGTGCAGGTTGGTCGGCAGTTTTGATGACGTTTTGGTCGGTATTTTGGTGGACATGGTGAATTCCCAGTGCTTTACTCAAGTTTATTTTGCACCGATTCACCAATCGCAACAATACTCATTTGGGAGTAATAGGGGAAGATTTACTTTGGACAAGCTACTTAGGAGAGATATTTGCAAGTACTATTTGTTATGCCATTGCCAAATCATCAACAAATTCAACTTTTAGCTTTTTGCCAAGTGCATTTGCCACATTGGATAACGTTGCAAGGGTCAAACTAGGATAAGCCCCATAATCGATTAATAACCGAATCAATCACCATGAGAAAAACCTATCCAAGCGACATTAGCCGAAAACAATTCGAGCACATACTACCTATTTTAGAAAGTGCTCGGAAGAAGACCAAACCAAGAACGGTTGAGCTTTATGACGTATTTTGTGGGTTGTTGTATGTACTCAGAACAGGTTCTAAAATCAACTTGGAAACTCGGCCCCTTTACGGCTATAGTACCACCATGTTAGCACCATACAAATCACATAAAACACAATCAATGCGGTAAACGTGCCATTCACCCCAAGACCTGAACCGAACATTTTAGGGATAAAGAACCCACCATACGCCGCAAAGGCTGAGGTAAAACCAACCACCGCGGCTGACTCTTTACGAGCATTGAGTTGCCAATCTGCACCGCCCAAACGCTCATGGAAAGTACGGAAAATCACAGGAATCATACGGAAAGTCGAGCCATTACCAATCCCAGTGGTGATAAATAGCACCATAAAGCACGCAAAATACCCTACAAAGTTCCCTGCTTTTAGGAAGTACATTACTGCCATCACTGCTAATGCCATCACGCCATAGTTGATTAAGGTGACTTTTGCACCGCCCAATTTGTCAGCAAGCCAGCCACCGAACGGACGGAATAACGCACCAACCAAAGGTCCTAAAAACGCCACTTTAAGCGGATTCACATCTGGGAATGATTGTTTAATCAACATCGGAAATGCCGCCGAAAACCCAATAAACGAACCAAAAGTCGCAAGGTATAAGATACACATAATCCAGTTTTGTTGACGACCGAAAATCACCGATTGGTCTTTAAAAGACGCTTTGGCAGACGACAAGTCATTCATACCAAACCAAGCGGCAAGGGCAGCTATGATAATCAAAGGTACCCACACAAAACCAGCGTTTTGTAGATACATGGTCGTGCCTTTGGCAGTGGTTTGGGCATCACCGCCCAACGCCCCAAAGATACCCACGCCAATCACCGCAGGGACTAAAAACTGCATGACCGACACACCCAAATTACCCAAACCAGCGTTTAAGCCCATCGCTGTGCCTTGTTGCGATTTTGGATAAAAGAACGAAATATTGGACATACTAGAGGCAAAGTTCGCCCCACCAAACCCACACAGCAAAGCAATGATAACAAAAGTGGCAAAAGGGGTATTTGGGTCTTGTAATGCAAAGCCCATCCAAATGGTCGGGATCAAGAGTGATAAGGTCGCAAGGGTGGTGAATTTACGTCCGCCAAAAATTGGCACAAGGAACGAATAAAAAATCCGCAACGTCGCCCCAGATAAGGCAGGTAAAGCAGTTAGCCAAGAGAGTTGGGCTTTGTTAAAATGAAAGCCTGCGTCTGGCATACGCACCACGACCACTGACCAAAGCACCCACACGGAGAACGCCAGTAGTAAGTTGGGAATGGATATCCATAAGTTGCGTGTGGCGGTTTGTTTACCACCATTTGCCCAAAATTTTTCGTCTTCGGGTCGCCAATCGTCAATACGGCGACCGCCTTTTAGTTCGTTGTTCATAAGAGCCTCCAATATACCCTTGGGGTGCGTTTGATTTGCCTCAAAAGGATTTTTTACCTTGTTAGCATAATGGTTTTTTGAGCAAAAAAATCTTATGCCAAGGGCTAGGTTTTAGGGGCAATATTATCCTTTGGGAGTAGATAAGGTTTAACATAAAAAACCCACAAGATAACTTGTGGGTTTTTGGTTTCGCCAGTATTTAAGCCAGCATTTAACTCTGAGCTTTTTTCAACGCCATTTGTTCTTGATGCCCTTTTTCCATAGTAGGACGCACTTCACTCATATAAATCCAAATGAGCGACACCCACACCACGCCAAACATAATCATAAACGCAGAGCTACGCACGCCTGTGATATCCACCGCCATACCGAACATAATGGGTAGGATAAAGCCACCTAGACCACCGAACAAACCAACCACGCCTGACACTGCTCCCATGTTTTGTTTGTAGTCATCAGACAGGTATTTGAACACCGAGGCTTTACCAATCGCAAAGGTAATGCCAAGGGCAAAAATCAACACGGTGAATAGGGTGGAGTTTAAGCCTAAATGGAAGCTTTTATTGCCAGTAACGGTTTGAACCACAAGGTCAGTCTGTGGATACGACAACACGAATAGAATTAACATGGACACCCAAAGCACCCACCAAGTCACGGTATGAGCCGAATAACGGTCTGATAACCAGCCACCCAACGCACGCAGTACACCGCCAGGTAAACTAAAACAAGCTGCCAAAAACGCCGCAGTTTTGAGGTTAAAACCATATTCATCCACATAATAGTGCGTCATCCACAACGCCAACGCCACATAACCCCCGAACACAATCGAATAATACTGGCTATAACGCCACACATTTGGGTCTTTTAGCACGGCTAATTGACTGCTGATACTGGCATTACTGGCGGTGCGGTGTTCTTTGTTGTCAAAGGTCAAAAACCAAAATCCAATTGCCGTCACCAACATCATCACCGCATAGACTTTGGGTAATAATTGCCAAGTGCCAATGGCGATGATACTGGGGGCGATGAGTTTGGTAAGTGCCGAACCTGCATTTCCCGCCCCGAAGATGCCCATTGCCAAGCCTTGATTTTGTGGTTCAAACCATTTGGCGACATAGGCAATCCCCACGGTAAATGAACCACCTGCCAAACCGACAAACAGACCTAATACCAAAAAGTGCCAATATTCGGTGGCAAACGACAAACAGTAAATCGGAATCACAGTCGCCAACATCAAAATAAAAAATACAATCCGACCACCGAATTTATCGGTCAACAGCCCAATCGGTAACCGTACCAGTGAGCCTGTCAACACAGGAATCGCAGTCAATAGACCAAATTCGGTTTCACTTAGACCCAACGATTTTTTAAGGGGAATCCCCAGTACCGCAAACATCATCCATACCATAAAACACACCGTAAAGGCGATAGTGGATGAGGTCAGCACCATATATTGTTTGGTTTTTAGACTTGCCATGATATGCTCCAGCTTACACAAAATGGGTGTATGGGTAATATCATAGCAAGGTATGAAGGGGTTTTGCCGGTCTGGCAGGGGCGAACCCTGCGACTGGCAAGGGCAATAATGATGCAAATTACTGCTAAAGTAGTATGGCTTTTGCGATGGGATTATTTTATAAAGTCGCTAGTTTTCAATTATTTATGCTAAACTCTCACGCAAGTTAGGTAAAACCCTATACGATTTTGCCATCACAACTATTTAGGGGTAGTTTTGCAAAAGTCAGTATGTCGTTCACGTTTTTTGCCCAGTATTAGCAACTCACTGCCTGTTCGGGCATGGTGTGCGGTGGCGATTGTCATGGTGATGGCAGTCGGTATGGCGATGGTTAGCGGGATTTTGGCATGGATTGCTCAGTCAGATGCTGAGGCGGTCAATACCGCAGGTTCGATGCGGATGGCGACTTACCGCATTAATTATTTGGTGGTAAAACAAGAAAATCGACCAGCACAAACCCCAGCCAATGCCCAAGCATTAGCTAACCAATCCACCAACCATGAGTCACAAGTACAATCGCAACCCCAAATACAACCCGAAATACAATCCCAACAGTTATCACCCAATGATGCTCTATCCCGAAGTATTCCTGCTTCACAGCCAATTGACAGCCATTTGAGTAAAGATGAGCTACTGGCAACACTTACCCAAGATATGCAAAGTCGTCTTGCCCAGTTGGCTCATTATGAGCAGTCGCAAGGCAATCGGGATGACCAAATTAATCAGCAAATTGACACCATTCGGCAGATTTGGACAACAGAGCTTCAGCCAACACTTGAAACGAGCGTTAGAGAGGGCAATCGCGATGCCTTGTATGCGATTTCACTTCGCTATATTGATAATGTTGACAAGTTGGTCAAACAAATTCAGACCCGCAATGAGCATCGACAATCCCTTCAACAGAACTTACAAATTGGGGCGTTGTTACTTACCATCATTATCATGTTGGCAGGGTTACATGAGATTCAACAAAATGTATTGATTCCTGTTGGGCAACTGCGTAAGGCAACACAACAATTTGGTAAAGGGGAAGACACCAGCGTTAATATCGCAGGTTATGAAGAGTTTAATGAGTTGGGTGATTCTTTTAACCAAATGACCAGTACCCTCAAAGCCTACCAAAACAACCTAAAAGCCGAAGTTGCCAAAAAAACCTACCACCTTACCCAAAGTAACCAAGCGTTGACCTTACTCTATGACTTTGCCAAACAGCTTAACCAACAGCCAGTTGCCTATGCACGGCTACAGGTACTTATCGAGCAGTTTGGTGCGGTATTGCCCAATTTTGACATTAGCCTGTGCCTACATGATGCTAATTTGCACAATGATAACTTCAAAGATGCGATGGCGATGCACAGCTTGGGCATTCGTGATAAAAGACATCTTGGGCGAAGTTTTTGCCACCACGCACATTGCCAAACCTGTGACATCAAGCATGATGAGGGCGTTTGGGTATATCCGATAAACAGCCTACAAACCCAGTGGGGTGAATTACTGGTCAAGCCACGCCATCATCACGGCAAGGGCATCCGCAAACAACCCCAGCCCACAAACTCTGCTACTTCCCAAAAGCCATCACCTATCAATCGTATCACGTTATTGGATGAACAAAACTGGCAAAATTTTGCCGATAGTCAAGAACCCTCTTTTGATGAAAATGAATTGTTAAACACCCTTGCCAACCTCATTGGACTGATGTTTGCAGGGCAAAAACAGCGGGAACAAGAGCATCAGCTAATTTTGTCGGAAGAACGCAACACCATGGCAAGAGAGCTACATGACTCACTGGCACAGTCGTTATCGTATCTCAAAATGCAAGTCAGTATGCTCACCACCTTGCTCAAAGATAACCAAAACCCCAATAACCACAAAATTGAGCAAGTATTATCACAAACCAAAGACGGTCTGAATGGGGCATATAGCCAACTGCGTGAATTATTGGCAACTTTCCGCTTAAAGATAGAAGAAGGCAGTTTTGATACCGCCTTGGCACAAGCAGGCGATGAGTTCGCCAACAAAGGCGGATTTGCCGTGCATTTGGACAATCGCCTGATGAGCATCAATCTGACCGCCACTGAGCAAGTTGATTTACTACAAATTACCCGTGAAGCCCTGTCCAACATCAACCGCCATGCACAGGCAAAAAATGCCCACATCAGCCTATCGCAAAACCAACAAGGCGTGGTAAGCTTACACATCCAAGATGACGGCGTGGGGCTACAGCCCAAAGATGACGGTCAGCACCACTACGGCATGACCATCATGCAAGAACGTAGCCATAGCCTTGGCGGTGAGTGTCAAATCAACAACGTATTACCGCATGGCACAGCCGTTCGGGTGCAGTTTTTACCGCAAGCGTTTCAGCAGAAAATAGAATAGTGGTTAAAGGTAGCAATCATAGTTCAGTTTACGTTTGTGGTGAGCCTGTCGAACCATCAACGTAAACCTTCACCGTTCGACAGGCTCAGGGCGAACGGTTTTTTATTTCAATTTAACCCACCTCATAACTAGGCGGATTCAACGAAAAATAAGGAAACATAATGTCAATCAAAGTCTATACCGCCACCAGCCCTGCCAAACTCTTATTGGTTGATGACCACCCGATGATACGGCGTGGGCTTGCCGATTTGCTAGGCTTTGAGAATAATATCAGCGTGGTTGCCGAAGCCAATCATGGTGAAGAGGCACTGGCATACCTTGCCAATCACAGCGTGGATTTGATTGTATTAGACAACAATATGCCTGTGATGAATGGACTTGAGACCCTAAAGAAAATCCGTGAGCGTGAGATAGAGGGCAAAGTGCTACTGTTCACCGTATCCGACAACAGTAAAGACGTAAAAGACGCTCTGCAACTGGGCGTGGACGGCTATCTGCTCAAGGACATGGAGCCTGAAGATATTATCAAAGATATCCACAAAATCCTGCGGGATGAGCTGGTCATCAGCCCAAGCCTAGCCCCGATATTGGCACAAGCCATGCGAAAACCTGCCAAATCCGCAGATAATTTTGACTTGACCGAACGTGAACAGCAAGTGTTACAGATGATAGCTGAGGGCTTAAGCAACAAGATGATAGGCAATAAGCTTGGCATTGCTGAATCCACGGTCAAAGTCCATGTCAAGCATATCCTAGGCAAAGTCGGACTGCGTACCCGTGTCGAAGCCGCCGTCTGGGCTGTACAGCAGTATCAGAAGTGAGCTGTCATTAACAAGCTATTTACCACTTTTAGCTAATCCATTCCACCCAAATAGGCATGGTCTAAATCAGCATAATTTGATAAGGTGATGTTAAATCAACCACCTTGCTATAGCCCATGACCGACCAAGCCAACCCCTTACAACATCTTATTGACAACAATCAATTTTGGTCGCAGGCTCTATCCGCCCGTGACCCAGATTATTTCCCAAGATTATCCCGCCAACAGCACCCCAAATACCTGTGGATAGGCTGTTCGGACAGCCGTGTCCCTGCCAATGAAGTGGTCGGCTTAATGCCTGGAGAGCTGTTCGTGCATCGCAATGTCGCCAACATGGTGGTGGCTACGGACATGAATTTGCTGTCCGTTTTGCAATATGCGGTGGATGTACTCAAAGTTGAGCACATCATCGTCTGTGGGCACTATGGCTGTGGTGGGGTCAAGGCAGCATTAGGTCATCAAGAATATGGCTTGATTGACAATTGGCTTCGTGCGTTAAAAGGGATGCGGTATCAATATGACGATGCTTTTCAACACCTTAGCCCAGAGCAAGAGGTGGATTTACTCTGTGAAATTAATGTCAAACGCCAAGTGACCAACGTTTGCCATACCACGATTGTGCAGAACGCTTGGCATCGGGGCGAAAAGCTATCAGTGCATGGCTGGATATATGGCTTATCCGATGGGCGTATTCACGACTTAAACGTCAGTGTCTCGGGGCATCATCAGTTGATTGACGCTTTTATTTATACATTGTAATTGGGGTCATCTGAGAATTTGAACCATAATATACCCTAAGGAATTTTGTCGAATATTAAATTTCATAAATTACCGCCAACAAGGATCTCCTTAACATCCAAGGCAAAGACAGCGACTTTGTGGTCACCGGTAGTGACTTAAACGTTAAAGGCGATTTGTACAACAACGTCGAAGGCGACGTGGTTTATCAAGCCGCCACAGGCAAAGGCTATGAGCGTAGCAGCAACAAATCCAGTGGCTATGGGGTTGGTGTGTATGCCGATAGTAAAAGCCAAGGCTTTACCGTCAATGCCAATACCGCCAAAGGCTATGGCAATGGTGAAACAACCACTAATGCCAATAGCCATGTCACAGTCGGTGGCACCACCTATCAAAACATTGGTGGTGATCTTGTCTTAGATGGTGCGGTAGTAAAAGGCGATCATATGAGCGGTCATATCGACGGCGCCATCTTAGCCAAAAGCCGTCCGGATACCGCCACATACACAGGCAAACAAACCAATGCTGGCGTTAGTGCGGACATTGGATTTGATGGGGTACCACAAAGCGTTAGCGTGAATGCGGGCAGATCAAAAGTGAATGCCGATTATGCGGCGGTCAAAGAGCAAACCGGTATTGCCATGAATTCATCGGATGTGGTGGTGGCTAAAGCCAGCCGCTTTGATGGGGCATACTTTACCACGGCAACGCCTGAAGATAACAAAACCGTGTTTAAAGAAGGGGTAACGACCACCGATATCCAAAACCATATGAATTACAAAGGCGATGCTATCAATGTGGGATTAGGTGCAGGTATCAACTCAGAAACACAAAAAGTGAGTCCACCTGGCATCAGTGGTATTGGTTATGGTAAAGATGGCGATAGTCAAACCAGTACGACCTATAGTGCGGTGACGGGTATTGCAGGAAAGTCGGATGTGACGACGGCTAATGTTGGTACACTCAATGAAACGCTAGTAAATAGCTTTGATAAAGATAGAGTCAATGCGCAGACGAATGCTCAGGTGTCAGTAACTCAGGCGTTTGGGCAAGAAGCTCCAAAGGCAGTGGCTGAATTCTCACAGAATCGTATCAATGCAATTAAAGCTGACCCTAATCTAACGCCTGACCAGAAACTTGCTGAAATCAAAAAATGGGATGAAGGCGGTGTTTATCGGGTTGCGATGCACACGGCTATAGGTGCATTGGGTGGCGGTACAGTTGAAAGTGCATTAGTTGGTGGAGGGGTGGCAGCAGCGGCTCCTCTAATTAATGATCTTGAAGAAAAAATTGCTAGACGATTAACTGAACAAGGAATGGGCAAGGAATCAGCCAAAAGTGTTGCTAAAAGTTTAACGAGTTTCACTCTTGCAGGTGTTGGCTCAACAGTTGGATTAGAAACCAGTAGTACAGCAACTGCAATCAATATTGATTCGAATAATCGATGGTTACATGAGAGTGAAATACAGAAGATACTTGCTAATAATGGTGACAAAGTTCGGCAATTTGCAAAAGAGCAAAATATCACTTTTGAAGAAGCTTGGAGAGCCATTCTAGCACAAGCCTATAGAAATACAGACGATCAATTTAGAAACAACCATACACCCAAGCCTGGAACGAAAGAAAGTACGTTGGCGATGGCAGCAGAGGCATTTTTACGAAAAAACGTAGTAATAAAATCTACCGCAGCTGAACGTCAAAACCATGATTTAAATAGGAGCAATCCCAGAACTAACGCTATATTGTGGGCAGTAGAAAATCGGACACCAACTTATTCTACAACACAGAAGAATACTCAAATAGCTAAACAAGTTGCTAAAACGAGTGGGATTGGAGTTCTTAAAGGCGTAGGTAATATTCCTTCTGATACGGTGAATGGTGTTGTCGCTCCATTTGGTAGAAGTGTTCCCCAAACTTTTCCATATAGTAATGAGGAAGAAGCCAATGTGGGGCAGGTCGCACAAAACGGTGTTGGTGTGGCTACTGTATTTGCTGGGGCTAAAGTTCCTTATGGTGGCATATCTAAAACTAAAGTTCCAGCTAGAGGTGGGAGAACAGGAGTAGTTGGTAAGGTTGAGCCTGTAGTTCAGCAGAAGCCTGTTCAAGCTAATAATGAATCTAAACAAAAACCGATAGGTATAGGAAAGCAAGCTCATAATATTAATGCTCAAATAGCTTTAAAATCAAAACTTGCAGGATTAGAAAAAGCACAATCTACAGCTGTTAAAACTAGAACACTATCTGATGGAAGGATAAGATATTACTCTGCAGAAACACCTGCAAAAAAAGAAGGAAAAACTAGAGGAGCTTCCTTTGTGACTGAATATAATCCAAAAACTGGTAAAACTAGACAATGGATGGAGAGCTATAATCATTCAGGGGAAGTTATTCGAGTTCACCCTAAATCTATAAATGGGCAAACCGTTTCAGGGCAACATTACCCACCTACAGGCACAGAGGTACAAAAAGGAGCAAAGTAATGTATCAAAGTCTATATAATGAAATATCATTATTAAAACAGCAGGCAGAATATAACTACTCTCCACTATATATTGCTAAAATGTCAATGAACATACTTAATGAATATTCAAACGAAATTATTGCTGAGGATAGAGATAAATTCATTTCATTAATTGCTATGGATATGGGTGAAGAGTTTGAGTATTCTCAAGATGAATGTATAAAAGTATTAAGTGAAATTCTAAAAAATTACAATTAACTTTTATTCATTTTGAGCTAGGGGCGAAACAATATCCTGTGGGTAGTGCAGAATATAATCGCTTGATGGATGAAGCGAATAAACAACAAGAAAAAATGGTGTTGTTTGATAGTATCACTGGCGCTATCTATGGACCCAATACTAATGGTGTGACAGGATATCAAGAAAAACCTTGGTGGAATCCATTTGCTAGTTATGGACCACTAGTAAGCTATCATAATGGTGGAGTGAATCCAAATACTAATATGCCTAATCTTCCTCAGCAAAATATTTTATTGACTGAAGTCATAGCACGCAGTCCAAATGATACACCAGTTTTTGCAAAGGTTAGAAGCTAATAGAGTTCTTATGAAAAATAAAATCATTTTGTCTATAGTCACTATAATCGTAGTGGCTATTTTTGCATTCATTTACTGGCTTAAACCTGAAGATAATTTAAATGCGAATATTCAAAATAATAGTAATAATAGTTCCGTTAAACAGACAAATCAAAATATTAATTCTCCTAACTCCTCTTCAATCCAACCTGTTAATCAATTATCTGTTGCACCAATTTCTACTGCCAACGGTCAGAAAGAGTTTCAAATGCCTAACACAAACTGGCAGGATAGAGAATTATTAATTAATGGTAAAAAGATAAAATATACTTTTGGAACTGGTAATCCTCCAGAAGTAGCTTTAAATCCTAGTGATTATACAGGTGATGGAAAGTGGAAGAATTATGTGACTCCAGCGACAGAAAAATACCTTAAAGAATTTTTGAGTGATAAGAGTTTAAAAAATTTCATAGATAGATGTGATAAAAAGCTTGGCTTAGCAGAAGATAAATCTATTCCAGGTTTTAGTATTGTTAATGGTAATGATTGGGATATAAATAAACTGTTACTTATTGACCCTAAAACGGGTAGAAAAGAACTTGATGAAGAAAAAACTGATGCTATATCTCAGCTATTGTATACAGTCAGTAATAAGTTGAGTGGAAACTCAGCAATATCAAGCTGTATGAATGATATGGAGATTCAAAATTTTGAGAATTTGCGTAAAACTTTTGATAAAGCTACAGAAAGCTACATAAATCAACCCAAAGACGGATTCTATGACCAAAGTAATCCTAACAATCCAGGTATGGAAGATATAAAAAGAATAAGACAACAATTAGGTATAAAGGATAATAATTAGATTATAACTTATTAGAAACCTTTGCACGAAAAAATGCACAAAAGTTTGTAAAAGTGATATAATACAGTAAAATCAACCAGATAGCAAAAGACACGAATATGGCATGGAAACAAACAGGGCAACTCTCCCTAGCAGACAGTCTCATTAACGCT
>ERZ650302.1547-NODE-1547-length-12764-cov-6.163191_pt1 | contig 12764 bp, 15 predicted proteins | sample MGYA00376238_ERZ650302 | MGnify/ENA primary metagenome ERZ650302 (study PRJEB26733, sample SAMN07839298) | wastewater metagenome | biome: urban; feature: wastewater treatment plant; material: waste water | place: USA: North Carolina | collected 2016-04-28 ... | reverse complement strand
AGCCGTGACTGGAGTTCAGACGTGTGCTCTTCCGATCTCAGAAAGTAATCTACTGGCGCCTCTTATACTACCTGCTTCTTTTAAAGCTTTTTCTAGAGTTTCTTCAGTAATATCTTTTCGCTTTACTAAATCACCTAAGAAACGACGATTAGGGCTATCTTCAGCCTCATTCATCCATCTTTTAGCTGCTCGTTCAATTCTCATCTCTTTAGTTACATTACAAAGAAATTTTCTTGCTCTATCAGCAAGTGCCTGTCTCTGCTCTTCTGACAAATTTTTAACTCTCTCTCTATTAAGAGTAAACCATCTTTGCCTTGATTCATAATACCTATCATCATTCCAAAAAGCTTTGGAAGCTTTAGAAGATTGTCCTCTCCAGTGGTTTACGAAGGTAGGATCACTTTCTGCTTGTTTTTTCCAGCTTTCTTTTTGTGCAAGGGATAGTTTTTCTTTATATTCAGGTCTCTCAGAATTCAATAAATTATGCATTTTTATATGATCTGAGGCTTTCATTCTTACGATATTCATTGGAGTGTTATTTCGGCGATTTCCATCGACATGGTGTCTATGTTCATCAAAACCTCTTTTATAAACACCATGCCTTAAATTATATTCATCGCTAAGATGATGCGTCGATACAATATACGGGTCCATTGGTTGATAAACTGCTTCATATCCTCTTGATACAGTTCTATATAGAGGATATAAAGATTGTCCTTCAACTAAATCTTTTGCTTCAACATAATCACAATCAAGTGTTAGAAATTTATGATCGGCTGTGCATCTAATGATTTCACCATTATCAAGAACAACTTCTAAAATTTCTTCTCGGCCTATTTTTCTAGGCTCTATTAATTCAGCGATGGTGATATTGGCTTCTTCATTAACAGAATAACCGAATAGTCTCTCACCATTCTTAATGCGTTCAATCGCTTCTAAGAATGTAGGAGATGTCCCGTCGGCTAATGCTATTTTAGTATCGCCAGTAAAACATCTAGCCAATGTGCTCTTTTCCATACAGATCGCAGTAAACTCATTACCGAGCTTAATACGTTCCTTTGAAACACCAAGCATGAAACCATGAGGCGGAATGGTAATACATTCATCATCTCTCAATTCATGGCGTGAGGTGAGAGCTTCATTGAAGTTAACAGGATCAATAACGTCTGGACCAATTGAATCACGGACAGATCTAACTTCAACGTTTAGGTTATTAGGGTTACTACGATTGAAGAATCGGAAGATATTACCTAGACGAATATCATAACCGAAACTAGAGAGACCATAACTAGTTACAGGTGTACCATCTTCGTTATTGCTGCGTGATTCAGCATGAAAGGGTACAATCAGTTGTTCATTTTCGGCTTTCTGCCTGATCCATTTATCTGACATGATAGGCATAAACTACTCCTTATTGTTTTCTATGCAGAATATTCAAATCTTAGGTAAAAATTAGATTTGTTTATCCAGGGATCTGAACCATTTTGTAGCGATCCACTTTGTACCTTCAATGACGGGCGTTCCCGCATGAAGTGTCTTGCTCTGGGGAGTAGGGTTAGGGTATGCAAAGAAAAGCGCACTGCCCTTTTTACAGTGAATATGAAGATTCAATTCGGGAAAATATGTAGTACCCCCTCGTGTTGGATCACCTAAGTAGAGAATCAAAGTAGCTACACGCTCCCCGACACCTCTTACAAAAGTACTCCCGTCCGCAAAGAAATCATGATGGGGTTTGTATTGTTCTCCAATACGATAGCGAAGTATCTGAAGACTATCAGTATCATTGTTATTCCAGTTAAACAAAATACTAATACGATCCTCTATATTTTTGACAATGTCGTCTTGTCCTTTAATAAGGCCAGTGCTATCGCTGGTTCTGTAGTCTGAAAGGGTCGATTGCCCCTGACCATGAACCGCTACAGTGCTCTTAGTTAAACCAACCATAGCAAGATCAATCAAATGTTGACATTCAATATGGTCAAGGAAATTCTCCAAGAGAATAACTTCTGGATTCTCCATGGACATCAGAATATTAATCTCTCTGCCATCAACTTTTAGTACATTGTTTTTTTCTTTCATTTGTTTAATGTACGGATTGATTGTGGAGATTCTAACGTTATTAACCGCCACGGTTTCTGCCAAAGTTCCTTTAGCTTGATCGTTCAAGGCTATGACAGTATTGATTAGATCTTTCGAGTCTTGGATGGATAATCCAAATTTAGTCACTAGATCACTAATAATGGAGGTATCTGCTCTAAATTGCGAGAGCGCAGTTCCAATGAACTGATGATATTCAGGTGTAAGTTTCGTCGGCATTTTGATTCCTAACGGTCATAAAAAGGGTATCCAAAGGATACCCTTTTTTTGTTATTTATTCATACGCAGCATCAATAACAATACCGTTAAGTTCAACAGACACGGGCTCCATACTCACAACCGTGACTTCCAGAGTACCAGTTAGGGGCGAGGCCAAACCACGGCCCGACACTGTAAGACTAACAGTGGCAGTGCCAGGGGCAACGGGAGTCACCATACCAACAGCATTACCAGCACCAGTACCTTCCACGGTAACAAACTCACCACCAGCGGTCACCGACCATTCGTAAGTAGCACCAGCAGGGGTATCCACTACGGAACCGATACTGTTCTTGAAAACAGCATCGATGTTAACCAACTTACCTACAACGTCAACTGAAACAGCCATAATTAACTCCTAGTTATTTAACAAAAAAATGTTGATTAAGGATTATCCTCTACCGTTGATTCAAAATCAACAGCAGTAGGTAATTCTTCACCGATCAACACAGTGAAGGTATTAGTCAAAGTGACAGGACGATCATTATCAAAAGTATCCTTGAAAGCGACCGTACAAGTAACCTTAACAGTACCCTGTCCACCACCAGCTTTGGGGGCAATCTTTCTAATTGTTCCATCGCCAGGTGTAATTTCGGAGATCGTAGCAATCACTGGATTGTCGATAGCCCATGTAAATACTGCATCCGAAGGAAACGGAAGTTTAGTATTCTCTGAGTTTTTTCCGACCACAGTGAGTGCCAGAAACTTCCCTTCAACAGGTATTAGTACTGACATACTTATCACTTCTCTCGTACTTTAATATATTAAAATTGATACCAGTCACAGAGCGATGGGATGTTTTTGTGATTATTTTCCACTCATCCGCAAGTTCTTCAACGGTAGTATCGCCTTCATAGTTATTAAGTATTTCGGTCACGATAACAGTGTCTGCTACCCTCAGTGCTTTCTTAATTACATTGCTTCCACCAATGAACCAGATATCCTTTCTTCGATAGAAAGCTTCGTTAGTTGCTTCCAAAATCGAACGAGATGTAATAACTTCTGGATGATAGAGAGGGGAGCTAGTTAATACGAGATTTTCTCTATTAGGCAGTGGTTTAATTGGGAGTGATTCCCAAGTCTTTCTACCCATAGCTATTATACAGCCTTGTGTGGTTTCTTTGAAATGCTTTAAGTCTTCCGGTAAATGCCAGGGTAATTTGCCGTTATTACCAATGACATTATTGAGACTCCTAGCATAGATAACACCGACTTTCATCACTGATTCTCAATGAATTTCTTGATGCCTTTAGCGTCCGCCAAAGCGTTGTGAGGTTGTTCACTTGGAGCATCCACACGTTTGAGCACAAAGCTGAATTTATTTGGTGTATCGACACAAACACCCGGTGCAACGATTAATGCTTCGCAGAGATACTTGATATCATCAGGCCAATCGGCTACTACAACAAGATCTTTGTATCTGGTAATGAAAGCTTCAAGCTTTTGCTTAAAGTCATGTGGTGCAATGGGTTCCTTATTAAGGATAGGCATCACATTTTCTGCTACCCAAGAGACTGGATTAGGACAACCTAATACTTCATAGAAATAGTTATCGTCATCGACAACTAATGCTAATGAAATCAAGTCACCCTTATAACCGTTAAATTCGCAATCAAGATACGCTACTGTCATTTTGACTCCTCTCAAATTTCTTTAGGTTGATTTCTCTGATACGATTCTCGATATCAGTAACGGAACATCTCATCCAGTCTAGTGTTGGTCCTTGGGCCTCACCATCATCCATATATGGTAATTCTTCATGAGCAACACAGAGCAGTCTTCGCAACTTACGCTCATCCTGACTAGCTGGCATTCCGTCTGGTCTTCTCTCGGTGGTCATCTTAATCCCCAAACATAAAGGGAGGCCGAAGCCTCCCTTTACTTAGTTACCTCTCCAACCTGCCCAATCGGCATCGGTAGTAGGTTCGACACGCAACATTGCGTATGCTGAACCGCCACCAGAGAAGAAATCGTGAGTTTCATCTCCGGCAGGAACCAATGATGCCATGACGGCAGGATTGACCTTACAAATCTCCGGTGGGAACATAGGATCAAAACCCATATTCATCAATGCCTTGTTGGCATTGTAATGGAGATAATTGATAACGTCTTCTGTCATACCCAGATCATCGTAGATGCTTCGGGTATATTCGATTTCGTTCTCATACAACTCCATCAGGAGAGAGTATGCCTTATCTCGGATTTCTTCTTGTCGTTCAGGAGTAAGTTCCCTGAAAGCCAATTGGAATTTATATCCGATGTAATGGCCATGAACACCTTCATCAGACAAGATCAATCGAATTATGTCGGCAGTGTTAGTCAGCTTACCGCGACTCGACCAGTAGAATGGAAGGTAGAAACCAGAGTAGAACAGGAAAGATTCCAGCAATACACTAGCTACCTTACGCATCAACGGACATTGACCATCGTAATGACTGAGGACGATAGTTTGTTTCTTGATGAGTAGTGGATTCTCACCAGTCCAGCGGAACAAATCATCAATTTCTTCTGAACTACAAAGAGTAGAGAAGATACTGGAATAGCTCTTAGCATGGATAGCTTCCATGGCTGCAATGAATTCCAAGTTAGCATCCTCATGAGGAGTACGCGCATCTGGTTTCATCGAAAGAGCACCAACTTGTGACTGAACGGTGTCAAGTAAAGTCAGTCCAGCAAGGACTTCCATAGTCCTACGCTTTTCAAGATCAGTCAATGTTCCCCACGTCATTATGTCGTTAGAAACTGGAACACGTTCAGGCAACCAGAAGTTGCTGGTCATGCGGTTCCATACTTCAAGATCTTTAGGGTCTTCAACTTTATTCCAATTGATAGCTGGAATGAGTTTTGGAGTTGTGTTATTTTCCATTTGAAAGCTTTTCTCTTTCTGCATCTTGACCTCTATTGTATTTTGGTAAGCAGGCATTACTCAGACTTTACTATAAGTCTCTAGGAAAATATCTTCTTTGATTGGATAAAACTCACCCTTGGTTCCCTGAATGATCCAATCACCCTCAGTTGCGATGTGTTTAACTTGATGTGAGCTTCCAGTTTCACCATCTTCTAAAGTAACAATACGTGCTTGTGCTTTAGAACCAATATGTCGAGCTTTTGCAATGTCCTTGATGTTTTCACCAAGGAAATCTAGCAGGTCTTGACTAGGTGGATAGGTGAATTGAATTGCACGAATACGTACTGGCTTCTTGACGAATTCACCAACACCGGGTGGTAGTTTATCGATCTCAATAATTGACATTTTCGTTTCCTATTTGATTAAACAGCGCAAGACACGCAACCTTCCACTTCAGTTCCCGACAGAATCGATTTACGAAGACGAACATAATAGATCGTCTTGATACCTTTACTGCGTGCGTAGATCTGCATCTTGTTAATGTCTCGGGTGGAAACATTATCAGGCAAGAAGATTGTCAGAGACAACCCTTGATCAACGTGTGGCGTAGCAGCAGCGTAAACATCGATAACAGCCTTGTAGCCAAGCTCGTATGCATCAACGAAGAACTCAAGGTTATCGTTGGTCATGTGTGGAGCGGGATAGTAGCTACGACCAGTCTTACCTTCCTTACGGATTTCAATCTTAGCAGCGATTGGGTGAATCGAAGCTGTCGAATTGTTCACATAAGAAATAGAACCAGTTGGCGGGATAGCCATACGGTACTGATTATACAAGCCATGTTCCATGACCAGATCACGAAGAGCTTCCCACATTTGTTTAGTAGGAACTTCGAAACCATATTCAGCAAACAGTTTTCTGATCTGCTCGGTCTGTGGTGTCAAATCACGATTGATGTACTTATCGAAATAAGCACCATTGGCGTAATCAGATTTTTCGAAGCCTTGGAACGTTTCCTTCTTCTCTTGAGCAATCTTGCAACTCGACAGAATCGAGTAGTAGTTCACAGTCATGAAGAACAAGTCTGTGAAGTCAATAGAAGCAGGGCTACCATACATGATACGGTGATGACCAAAGAATCCATGGAGATTCATTGCACCCAGACCAATGGCATGGGACATCTTATTACCGTTATCAATCGAAGGAACACAAGCAATGTTCGATAGATCAGAAACCTTGGTCAATGCACGACATGCAACTTCAATAGTCTTTTTGAAGTTCGGTGAGTGGAATGCCTTGAAAACGTTCAATGAACCAAGGTTACAAGAAACGTCTTTACCGACAACCTTATAGCTACCGTCTTCGTTCATCTCTGAATCAGTCTGTACTTGCAGAATCTCTGAACAATTACCAGTTAATATACCATTAAAGACACCCATATGGCGTTTAGGTTCTGTAAAACAGTAGGTATCGGAATATCTACCATTATCTTGAACATCAACAACTACCACAAATTGTGCAGCCTTACGCTGAATATCTCGTTTCTTTACGACTAATCGTTTTAGAATTAGACCCAGGTTTAGTAAGTTCTGTGTATCATCGCTATTGATAAGAATACGATAGTTTTTCTTACAATAATAGTCACTATAATTCCCAGAACCATCATTCAAAGGTAGCTTATAGAAGCCAGCTTCTTTAACTGTAGAAATCTTAGCATTAACACCAAGTGTCAGTAATAGAGATTGAATTTCTTTTATGAAAACTTCATTGGAAGAAGAACCAACCAATGATTCATTATCACCGTTTCGATAAACTGTTCCATCCCCATCTAACCATCCTGCAAGCCAATCCAAGCGTGATTTAATAGTATATTCTGCTGTAGGAACAGTATACTTAGGGTATTTAACAATTGTTTCTGCTTCGAGTCTATTATTACTACCTTGACGCCATTTCAGTTCTAAACCAAAACTTTGAACTAAAGGTAGTTTCTTATTATAGAGATAAATTCTAGCTTTATCATCTTTAAGCATAGTCCCGTCTGCTGAAATAAATCCATGTAGATAAGGGTATGTGAATTCTTCATTACCTTCAATTACTGGTGGTGTCCATTTGATAAGTTTATCGCCGGGTTCAAGATCAATAGTCCTTACTTCTGTGATTGTTGCTTGTCTACCATAACCTTCTTGTTTATACCACTTATGATATTCTGTACAATCTAAATCTCGACCGTCCGAGGTTTTGACTGTTAGTAACTTCTGATTTTCACCAGTTTTACGAACAGTTACTTTTGACCATTCTTCACCATTCCATACATTGACTTCTTGATCAACCTTAGTAACGATTGGGACATCACCTTTATCTGTAAGGATATTTGTCTCTGGTGCCACGCATAAGTTAGACATGCGAACATAACCATCAATCGGATTAGCGGCATTAACCACGTCTTCATTCATGATGTAAGGATAACCAGATTCACCGTTAATTTTACCGATAGCTTCCATTAGCTTACGAGCATTGACCTTCTTCTTACGGATTCCTTTATTGGCTACGAGTTCATGATACTTCTTAGTAACATTGATCATACTTAATGGAATACCGTAGATACGTTTCACATCGTAAGGTGAGAACAAGTATAAAGCTTCGTTCTTCTCAGCTACCTCATACAAGATGTCTGGAACAACAACCCCAATACTCAGAGTTTTAATACGAACCTTCTCATCCGCATTTTCTCGCTTGGTATCAAGTACTGCCATAATGTCAGGATGACAAGCATGAACGTACACTGCACCTGCCCCATCGCGTTGTCCAAGTTGATCAGCGTAACTAAAAGAATCCTCGTACAGCTTCATGACAGGAACTAAACCTGCCGCGGCACCATCAATGCCTTTAATAGGAGCGCCAGCTTCACGGACATCAGTCAAGCAAAGCGCAACCCCGCCGCCACGTTTAGACAATTGGAGTGCAGAGCCAATTGAACGTGCAATTGATTCCATGTCGTCAGGGACATTAATCAAGAAGCAATTATGAACAATCACTCCATTAACTTGATAAGTGTGGTCATCTTTCACATGTAAGTTATATACATAATCGTTATAATTTTCTTTACTTACGGCGTTAACAAGAACTTTATAAGTTTTGAAATCACCCTTAGATCCAGTTGTTACAATATAGTCAGTCTCAGACTTAATGTCTTTAGCTGCAATCCATTTCAAATCCTTATTTGCGCCATCGCCTTCAATGATAGATTTACGTTTATCATTAGGGTCAGATGACCAAATCAGGATAGGATGTTCTGGAGTGCAATAAAATTCAGGATGTCCTACAGCTTTGATAGCGTGGAGTTTTTCATTTGCTAAACGTTTATTTAGTTTCTCTACCGGTTGGTATTTTCCAGTATGGGTTAAGACTTTATCTCCAACTTCAATATCTTCGATATCTTTAGATCCAGTAGATGTAAGAATTTTAGTCCCGGCAGGGAAACAAGAAACTGGCTCACCACGTTGTTTACGACCTGCGCTCAAGAATGTAGGTGTAGCTGGCTGATAGCGTCCAGAAATGATTTCTTCTGAGTAGTCAAGAGCCTCTGAGATGTTGCCATCGCCCAAATAAAGGGCAGCCATTGCCACACGATCTTCCAAACGTTCCAGATAACGTTGACCATCGTTGGTCTTTAGTGCGTACTGCTTATAGAACTTGTAAGCACCCTGAAAAGACGCAAATCGGAATTTATGCGCATAAACAGATTTGAATAGCTTCTTGATATCTTCGTAGTGATATTTATCAAGAAGTTCTTTCTCGTAATACTGGTTATCAATGAGATAATCAAGCTTTTCCTGAAGATCATGGAAGAACACCATGTTCTTATTCACATGTTGCAGGAAATACTGGCGGACAGCAATCTTATCCTTATCAAACTGGATTTGGCCGTCCTCACTTAGCAAGTTAAGCATTGCATTGTAAGAGAAATAGTCTTCTGCTACACTGCTAACTGTTTGATTCATTTTCAATCCTTATTTGTTTCTGAATTATTTCTTGTACATTTAAGACATCGGTTGGTGTGCCCGATATTTCGAACTGATACAATAATCTAGTCTTAAAGAGATGACTGATTACTTTAGCAGCTATGCAAAACTTGCTACCGAAGTCAGTATTCCCTCCACCAATCACACCACGCATTAAGCTACTGTTTTTCTTATTAGCTAAGAATCTATTAACAACTTTTGGTATCGCTGTTTCGACAGTATCTCCATAGCTCGGTAAGATGAGGATAAATGGTTCATCTATCTCGATCTCACACGTACCATTCAAAGGAAGCCTAATATTTTCAATATTAAGTTTTTGAACAAATCGATGAGTGTTTTCGGACTTACTAGACCAATAAACTACTTTCACAGAGCACTCAATAGGTCAGGACGGAACCCAGACCAATGTTTTTCACCAGAAACAACCACAGGAACCTGTCGATAACCCAGATCAGTGACGGTCTGAGCAGCATTTTTATCTTGGCTGATGTCGATTACTTCAAAAGCAATCCCTTTTTGCTCCAACTTTTTCTTCGTTTGGGTGCATTGAGGGCAATTTGGCTTTGAGTAAACTGTTACATTAGACATCTTCGTTTCCTTTGAATTGGTTAGTTAGTGAGAGAAAAAGGGGTTTTGGGTTTTCCCCTTCATGCAAAGGATTTAAAGATAAACTTTATTTATTGACAAAAAACAAAGAATAAAATAAACACCATAAGGAGAGACCTACGAGTCTCTCCAATTATGTTCTCTTTTACAGAATCAGGTAGTCTTTTTTGCTAGTTGAGCAAGGATTTTGGCACCCAACATAGAAGTTTTTTATTTGATCAAAAAAGAAAAGCACCCGAAGGTGCTAATCATAGCCGTTAAGCTGTAGGTTCCTGATGAACTTCAGGGTTTTCAGTGGTGGCAGTAGGTTCTTCAACAACTACTTCTTCCACTCGATCTGAAGCCATAGCTTCAGCCAAGCGACGAGCAGTATCGACAAAACCCGAGAAGACGTAGAGATGAGCCATACCATCAATTACACCATGCATGTACTTGATGTCTTCTTCCTTATCCTTATTCAACTTAATGAACTTGGCAAGGATTTCAATTTCTTCATCCTTCAGTGGACGCAGTGCACCCATCTTCATGAAGATAAACTGAACACACTCAGCCATGCTAGCGGGCTTGAATGTGAGGTTTGAGCCAGCGGCCTCTACCGTAACGCCAAGTTTCTTGCGTGTTCCAAAATCGACTTCGAAGGTTTCGAATTCCTTTGTAAACAAGTTAGTGGCCAAAACAATTGCAGCCATGCGAAGAGAACAGGCATCCATATCGGTGACTTGATCTTCTTCAGCAAGTTCATTGATACGACGAACAAACCTTTCATTGATGAGTTCGACACGCTTTTGGTAGATACCGATATTTAGCAGCGACAACAAATCGTAGTTGAAGAGGTTGTTATTGCTCGCAATATGGGATGCGAGCATGTAGATGTTGGCTTCATCTTCCTTAGCATTGAAACGCTCTTCCCAGAGTTCTTCACTCTGTTCTGCCGTCTTATGATAAGGATCATAATCTTCAGAGGTATCCACAACTTCTGCTTCAACCTTTTCCTGCATCGCCTTAATAGCAGCTTCTTCCGCACCAGTGAAGGCCCTGAAACCTGGGGGAAAATATTGTTGTGCTACTTCCTGAAGCTCCAACGGGTTAACGATTGGTTTGTCAGTATCGGGGTTGATGGAAGTTTCATCAATGGCTGGTTTACCCAGTACTTCGATTTCAATACCACGAACCCACAGGTTGATCTTCAGGAACTCTTCTCGCATTCGATTGAATGCTTCTCCATTTCCGCTATCGACTTGTTGATTCAGATAGTTCAAAATGGTGATTCGGGCAGAAGACAGATCGATGAGTCGTTCTTCAACCTCACCAATGATGCCGGAGATGTATTCGTCTTCGTCGACCATATTACCGGTACGAGGAGATGGAACCATCCCGATGGTTTTTGCAATTTTACGAGTTTCTTCGATGAACGTCTCGATTTGTTTTTCACGGAATTCCATGGTTGATCCTTTCAGACAGAGATGTCTTTGATTTATGGCTGAACTTCAGCACGGTTAGTATTGACGTTAAAACCACGTCGTTTGAACTCGTTTATGAGATAATCCAAAACCACATCAACATGTGAGACGTGATTATGGTACTCAGATCCAAGGACCAGCCTCTTTTCGTCCAAGGCTTGCTGAACCATGTCATTGAGTTGTGGCATGATTTTATCGCTCTTCAAGCTAACAGAATTCTTGAACCAACGATTGTATTTGTTGTAAGCAAACTGTCGTTCACTTACGCTGTCCATCGGATAAGCAATACCCAATGGCCGATCATCGAGATTAATTTTCTTAGCATTGTTGGTAGAGTTACCAACCACATCGATGTATATCACCTCAGTCATGATATCATCCTTCCTTTACAAAGTACCCTTAGAGAGTTGGAGTTGACGTGTCAAGGTCTCTGATCATCTTGACAAAAGAATCGTCCTGTACATCCTTTTTGGCAAGGACATCAAATACAGATACGACCGTTTGGTTTTGGAAGTACGACAACGTGTAAGTGAAGTATTCGCCGATATCCTCAACTTTGGCTTCGACGATTTCTTTATCATGTTGAACGTAAACCAAGTCACCAATGGATACTTCTGGCGCCTTATCTTTCATAAGCTTGGCGCGCAGAAGCTCCATATAAACCCGAATCACAAGTTTCGGGTCCAAACCAAAGACCGCGCCACGGGCATTGGGTCGTTCTGTTTGAAGGAAAGGACTTACGTCCAGCCATAGGTCAACGAGACCCCATGTTCGTTCTTGTTTCTCGACGTAGTGGTGTTTGAAGGTTTCCCAAAGACCAGTGTATTCTTTAGTCAACTTACCGACACGTTTACCATCGAGGTGTTTGTTCAGTTCGTCTTTGATAGAATCCAGTTGAGATTCTTCAGCGATCACAAACATTGGAACTTCCTTGGTAACGAAAGAGCTTTTGAATGTGAGATCCAGACGATGGATCTTCGGAAGGTTCTCAAGCATGTTAGCCCAGGAACGGCTAACTGATCCGAATTCGAATTCGGCAGAACCCATGTAGTCACCATCCAAGAAGCGTCCAATAGTTGGATTATTGTTTGCTTCTTTTTGGTTTACTTTGTCTTTTTCATGGTAACGTTGAATGTAATACATTTGGATTTCCTTTTAAGATGTACTTGTTTTTACAGGCCAAAGAACTCGTTTAATAGTTCTGATAAAGCCCGTGCTTGATTAATGGGTGTGTTAGCAAAACAGTCTGTTAATACATAGCCAGCACCGCCAGCTCTTTCAGCAAGCTCAAACACTAGATCGATATTCTCAGCCATCCAGTGTGTCCATAAGGCTTTATAGTCCTCGTAGAGGGCTTCTGGTGTCTTCTTTAGTTTAGGTTCTTTACCTTTTCCTTTCCTCCAGTCTAAACCTATTGGGTCATTCCCTTTACCGTGATTGGTACACTGATAAAGCACTTCTATGGTTAAGTTA
>ERZ650302.1546-NODE-1546-length-12764-cov-11.369895_pt1 | contig 12764 bp, 11 predicted proteins | sample MGYA00376238_ERZ650302 | MGnify/ENA primary metagenome ERZ650302 (study PRJEB26733, sample SAMN07839298) | wastewater metagenome | biome: urban; feature: wastewater treatment plant; material: waste water | place: USA: North Carolina | collected 2016-04-28 ... | reverse complement strand
TTACTCTATAAAGTCCATTAAAACAAGTTTTGTTTAAATATATAAATCTTGAAGCCCTTTGTATATCACTTCTTTGTAAAAAATCACTTTCTCTATCCCAACTTCTAACTTCATAAAAAAACTCTTTTGAGTGTTTTTGCTTAAAAATTTCAAGTTCATTTAGGAGTTGATTTGGATAATTTTTTACTACATTATAGGCATTTATAAGTTCAGCATTAATATCAAATAAAAAAACTTCTTTATCTTTTAATAATCCTCTTGTGTAAAGTTCAAAAAATAATGCTCCACCACCAACGAATGGCTCAAAATAGTTATTAAAATTTGGGGGTAATAATGGAATTATTTGAGACAATAAGCCTCTTTTCCCACCTACCCATTTAACAAAAGGCTGATAATCATTTTTTAATATTATGGGACTTGTCAAACTTTCTCTTTCATTTTAGATTTTTAATTCTACCACATATAAAATAGTAATATCAAATTTTATTTCAAAATGCAATATTTTAATTACTCACATTTATAACAAATGTACTAGCATATCCAATCACTGCACCAAAAACTGCACCCCAGATAACTAACCATCCTAAGTGTTCTTTTATCATCTCTTGAATTATCTCTTTTACCATTTTTGGTGTTAGTTCTTCCAATCTTGTATTTACGATTTTGCTTAATTTTTCATATACATCTTTTGATAAATCTTCTGATTTTAAGGCATCATTTACCACTTCTTGGAAAGCATCACTTTGCGAAATTTTAATAATTGAAGCTTGTAGTTTTTTTGTAAATGGTTCTCTTAATGGCTCAAGTGCTGACTCTCCACCAAACATTCCTAACATTCCTCCAAAAGAAGATTGCATTACAGCTTCTTTTAGTGATTCATAAGCTGGTGAAAAATCTGTTTTATTTAAAATCTTTTCAAAATCTATAGTTTTTTTAGCACTATTTACTTCCGTTTGGAAAAATCTTGTTAGGTGTTCTTGTGTAAAAAACTGATTCATAATCAAGTTATGAATAGAGATTTTAAACTGTGAAAATTTACTCTCAATCACACCACTTCCATATAAAAAAGGAACTCTTTCAAACAACATATGAATAGCTAAACTATTTGTAATTGCCCCACTAAATGCAAAAACACCAATCATAAAAACCGTGTCATTGTGTATTGCATAACCTAAAATTGTAACTATTAGTGAAATGATATTTGTCATATTTGATTTATTCATATAAAATCTTCCTTATTTAAAGTAAGAAAGATTTTATCATAAGTTTGTAAAACACTCCCTAAACCAATTTGTCACCCCTTTGTAATCAAAGAAAAATAGAATTACGATAAATTAGGAGTATAAAATGATAGATATACAAAAAGAAATTGAGAAGAAATTTCCAAATATGCAAAAGAAAGATACTTTTCTAAAAAAATCTTTATTTAAAATTGCAAAAAAAATAGTTCACGAAGATTCAATAAATCAATTTTTAGCACAAAATGAACATCTAAAAGGATTTGAATTTGTAGATGCTGTATTAGATTTCTTTGATTTTGATTATACTGTTTCAAGTAGTGACCTACAAAACATTCCAACAAGTGGAAAAGTTGTAATCATCGCAAATCATCCCCTTGGTGGACTTGATGCGCTTTGTTTATTAAGACTTATTTCACAAGTTAGACAAGATATAAAAATTATTGCAAATGACTTTTTAGCTGGATTTGATGCCTTAAACTCTTTGATTATTACAATAGATAATTACAAAGCACAACAATCAAAAACTGATATTAAAAAGATTTATGAAGCTTTAAAAAACGAAGAAGCAGTGATTATTTTCCCAGCTGGAGAAGTGAGTCGTGCGACACCAAAAGGGATAAAAGACCCTGTATGGAGTAAAGGATTTTTAAACTTTGCACAAAATACAAATGCGCCAATTTTACCAATATTCTTAGATGCAAAAAACTCAAAAACTTTTTATACGATTTCAGTTATAAATAAAACTTTTTCTACACTTCTATTATCACATGAGATGTTCAATAAAAAATCAAAAAGAATAAATATAAAAGTGGGACAAATCATTCCAAATGAAAATATAGCTCCAAAGGGAATAGATAAAAAGTTTTTATTAAATCTATATAGAAAACATTTATATAGTCTAAAAAAAGGAAAAAAGTCTTTTTTTGAAACTCATAGTGCAATAGCCCATCCAGTTAGTAGAATTGATTTATTAAACGAACTAAAAAAATCAAAACTTATTGGTCAAACAACTGATGGAAAAAAGATTTATTTATATGATTACACTGAAGATTCAATAGTTTTAAAAGAACTTGGAAGATTAAGGGAATTATCTTTCAGAAAAGTTGGTGAAGGTGTAAATAAAAAAAGAGATACTGATAAATATGATATTTACTACCAACATATTATTTTATGGGATGAAAATGATTTAGAAATAGTTGGTTCGTATAGAATTGGAAATTCTGATTTTATTTTTAAAAATATTGGTGTAAAAGGGTTTTATTCAAATAATCTATTCAAATATAATGAAGAATTTACTCCTTATTTGAAAAATTCTATTGAACTAGGAAGAAGTTTTGTACAACCTAAATATTGGGGAACACGAGCTTTGGATTATTTATGGTATGGAATTGGGGCATATTTAAAAAATAATCCTCATATTAAATATATGTTTGGACCCGTTTCCATGAGTGCAACTTTTCCAAGTATTGCAAAAGATATGATGATATTTTATTATTCTCACTATTATGGACAAACTGAAGCTTTAATTGAGCCAAAAGTTCCTTACTCTTACGCATGTAATTTATCAGATATAAAAGAGGTTTTTGACTTAAATGACAAGAAAAAAGATTTCAAATTTTTAAAATCAGCATTGGCAAATATAGGTTTTTCAGTTCCAACACTTTATAAACAATATAGTGAAATTACTGAAGAAGGTGGCGTTAAATTTCTAGGATTTAATGTTGATAATAACTTTGCTGATTGTATAGATGGGTTTATTTTAGTTGAAGTGGCAAAAATAAAAGATAGTGCAAGACAAAGATATATTGAAAATAATTAAAAAAGAGTAGTTTAAAACTACTCTTTTATCTCTTTGTTTTTTTTCTTATTTCTTTTTATATATAACATCAAACCAGTTATTGCAAAAAGTGGCATTACAAGTGATGCCAAAAACATAAGTGTTTGTCCAATAACTCCAAAATATTCACCCGTATGAAGTGGGAAAATACTTCCCATTAATTGTTGTATCAAAGTTTTATCTTTAAATTTATCATGTTTTGATATCTCTTTTGTTTTTATATCAAACTCTAAAGTATTTCTTGCTCTTTCATGTGAAGCATCAAGTGCTATATAACTAAAACTGTAAATTGTCCCTTTTTGAGGGAATCTCAAAGTTGCAGTTAAATATTTATTTTCCACTAAAGTATTAAAAGTATCAACAGCTGATGAAATATCATCAAAAGAGACTTTTTCTGTCATTTGAGGAGTATTCATTTCAGCTCTTGGCTCTTTTGGTTTCATATCACCTTGAGGTTTATTTTGTTCTTGAGGATTTTGCATTTGTGGTTTTTTAGGCTTTTCAACACCAGTTATTTGATGTAATGAATTACTAAACCATTCATAAGACCAATAAAGTCCAGTTAAACTTGCAAGTAAATAAAATGGAATTACCCACATACCAATTACACTATGAAGATTTGATAAAAAGAATCTTCCTTTTGATTGAAAATTTAGAGTTAAGCTTTGTAAAAAAGATTTTTTAAGTCTTGGATAATATATATAAATTCCACTAAACATTAAAATCAATAAGCAAATAACACTAATACCAACTACTTGTTTCCCAAAATCATCTAAAAGCAATCTTCTATGAATATTTTCAACTGTTTTGAAAAACTTTAAACCACTAACTTCTGGCAAAATCTCAGCACTATAAGGATTTACATAATAAGTAACTCCTTTTCTTGCATTTGCTCCCTCACCTGCCACATTTATCATACTTGAACTATCTTGCGATGAAGAAAAAGTAATACTATTTATTTTTGCTTGGGGCTTTTGCTCTTGGAATTTTTCTAGTAATTCTTTAGTTGATAGTTTTCCTTGCTCTTGAACTGCTACTTTATATGTATCTTGATTTATGGCATTTAATATCTCTTTTTCAAAAGATAACATAGCTCCTGTAAATCCAACAATAAGTAAAATAAAACCTGCACTTAAACCTAAAATCAAATGAAGTTTAAACCAAATATTTTTATACATTTTTATCCTTTTATATTTTCAATGAAATTTTAACATCTCTTTTTTAACGGTTTTTTAACATACTGTTAACAATTATTAATTAGAAGATAGTATCTTCATTAATACTTGATATATCTTTACACCCTGTAAAAATCATAGAAACTTCCAACTCTTCTTTTAATATTTTTAGAGTATGTGCAACGCCTAAAGCACCTGCAGTTGCCAAACCATACATAATAGGACGACCAATCATAACGGCACTTGCTCCTAAAGCAATAGCTTTTATAATATCCGTTCCTCTTCTAATCCCACCATCAAATAAAATTGGAATTTTTCCATTTACAGCTTTTGCAATTTTTGGTAATATTTCTATACTTGCTGGTTGAGTATCAATGGTTCTTCCCCCATGATTTGACACAACAATTCCATCAATTCCCAATTCAATTGCTTTTTTTGCATAAGATACAGAGGTTATTCCTTTCAAAACAACTGGTAGATTTGTGTTATTTTTAATAAACTCTATATCTTTCCAAGTTGGTAAAGAGGGAGTAATATCCAAAATGTTTTCAAAATCATTTGTTATTTGTATTGGATTTAAATTTTCTATATTTATTGCACTTATTCCATTTGGTAAATAAAACCCTGCTCTCTGTTCACTATTTCGAAGTCCTGAAATGGGAGCATCAATTGTTATAATCAAAGCTTTAAATCCTAGTTTTTCAACTTTTTTTATTAATTCAAGATTTACTTGCATATTGGGTTGAATATAAAGTTGAAACCAAAGCGGTGAATTTGAATAAGAAGTTATATCTTCTAAAGTACAACTAGAAAATGAGCTGACACACATACAGCTATTCATCGCATTTGCCCCTTGAACAGTTGCTATTTCACCACGCTCATCTACAAGTTTTTGATAAGCAACAGGAGCTAAAAAAATAGGATTTTCATAGCTTTGTCCAAATAGTTCTATTTTTGTATTTGCACCTTTTAAATCTTCTAAAGTTGCCGTTTCTAAAAATATATTTTCAAAGGCTTTTTCATTTCTTTTATATGTTATTTCATCCCCTGCACCACTACAAACATATGCTATTGAGTTTAAATCCATTCTCTCTTTTGCATATCTTTCATAATCTTTCAAAGAAACTAAATCATTTGGAATAAAATCTAACTTATCTTTCAAAGTTCAGCCCACTCTTGAATGAGTTTATGATAATGTATTGATAAGTTTATAGCTTCTTGTGTTTCGCCATATTTTAATCTTAAACTTTGAATTGTATTATCAAGTTCAAATAAGATACTTCTTCTCCAAGCACTTCTAATCATACTTTGAACCCACATGAAACTCACCATTCGAACACCACTTGTAACAGGTTCAACCCTATGTAGTGAAGTTGAAGGATAAAGTATTAAATCTCCTGCTGGAAGTTTTACTTCGTGTGTTCCAAAGGTATCTTCTATTACCATCTCCCCACCCTCATATTCTTCGGGGTCTGTAAAAAAAAGTGAACATGAAATATCTGTTCTATAACTTTTTTGTTTTTGCATATCATACATTATGGCATTATCAACATGATTACCATAATTTCCACCGTTTTCATATCTATTAAAAAATGGAGATATAATATGGCTTGGTAAGGCAGAAGATATAAACAAAGGATTTGAAGATAAAGAACTTGTTATTATTTCTCTTAAATATGTAGTTAAAGAATCTTTTTCATGGAGTTGAAAATTATTTTTTACATTTACAGCTTGACTCCCCGCTGTTGTTTTGCCATCAATCCAATCAGCTTCATTCAGTAGTTTTCTGCACTCTATTAATTGTTCTTTTGAAAGAACATTTGGAATATGTAAAATCATATTTTTTCCTCTTATTACTTTATAAATTAAATAAACTATTTAATCTATAAAATAATAATTCAACCCTTTCGGATTGAATTATCTAAAATTTATATGCAAGTGTTAATAAACCACTTCTTGATGCACCTGGTGTATATCTTCTTCCAGAGTTATTCATATTTGAAACATACTCTTCATCTGTTAAATTATAAACATTTAATTGATAAGTTAGATTCTTATTATATTTATATGAAGCCATTGCATCATAAACAATATATGAATCAATATCAGGAACAGTTGAAGTTATACTTCCTTTAGCATTTTGACTTCCAACATATCTAGCTCCTGCTCCTGCATTAATTGCTGGAGTAAATTTATATGTTGACCAAAGTGTAGCTGTATGTTCTGGTGAGAATCTTAAACTCAAACCTTCATTTGTTGATGTTGAATTAGTGTATTCCGTATCCATTTTTGCAAGACCAGCTGTCATACTCCATTTATCAGTAATATCTCCAACTGCGCCAAATTCAATACCTTTTACCTCTTTTTCACCATTTTGTGAAGTACTTCCATCAGATTCAGTCATAACTTCATTCTCTACAACTGTTTTATAAATAGCTGTTGTTAAAGATAATCTGTTATTTAATAAATCCCATTTTGTACCAATTTCATCTGTTACTGATTTTTGAGGTTCCATATCTGCATTATTAGCATTTGTAACTGTTGAACTTAAAGTAAAATTCGCTCCACCTGGTGGTAATTGTGTTGTTGCTCTTGAAATATAAACACTTCCATTTTCAAGTGGTTTGTAAACTAAACCAGCCTTATAACTATTTAAATGTCCATCATCTTCAAGGGTTGCTGGAACTAAAGAACCAACAGGAAGTGTTGGATGAGTTGTTGCAGTTGAAGCAACTATATTATTATTAACAGTATCATATCTATCAAATCTTCCACCACCTGTTAAAATAAATTTTTCACCAATATTTATTGAATCAAATAAATATGCGCCAACAGTTGTAGTTTCTCCATCTGCTCTAACACCTGAAAAAGACAAGTCATTCCAAGAAATTGATGATGGATTATACAAACTTGATGTTTTATTTGTTTGGCTAGTATAATTTTTTGTAAGTTGGCTCTCTTTTGTAATTTCTACACCTGTGCTTATATTATGTACTAAAGGTCCAGTTTTAAGCTGTGTTGAGATATTTGATTGATTTGTAAATAGCTCATTTTCTTGCCATTTTGCATGCATTGATCTTGTTACTGTATTTGCAGTAGTTGAATAATTAAATGGAGAAGTTAATAACATCTCTTGTCTAGTTTTACCATATCTTGTCGTATTTGAGAAAGTAGAATTTTCTTTAAAATCTTGTTCAAATTTCACAGTAAACGTGTCCGTTGTAGCTTTCTCAAAATCATCCCTACTTCCGTAAAACGTTGAAGTATCAGCTTTTTTTGCACTTCCATCTAATCCAACTGCTGGAATTCCTCCATCTGGAACATCATCTTGAATTGCATGCTCATAATTAATTGTAGTTCTTGTAGCTGTTCCTATTCCTAAACCAACAGATGCTGCAATTCCAGTTCTATCAATTTCAACCTCATCTCGACCTGCAACTTCACCTTCTTGTTTCATTACGTTTAGTCTAACACCAGTTGTTTCATCTATTTTTTTATTTAAATCAGCAGTTAATCTTGCATTTTTTATAGTACTATATCCTGCTGTTCCAGAAACTTCATCTACATTTTTTGCAGTTTTTGTAATTTGATTTATATATCCAGCTGATACACCTCTTCCATTATCAGCACCAACAGCACCTTTTGTAACTTCAACTGCTTCTACATTATACATATCTTTTGCAGCATTTGTTAAATCTCTAATTCCATCTTTATAAATACTTCCTTGAACATCAAATCCTCTCATAGATATATTATCTTTTGAATTTGTATTTCCATTTTCACCAAGTAACAGTGTTACACCTGGAGTATTTCTAAGTGCCTCTTGTAAAGTTGTAGCTTGTTGTTCTTGCATAACTTTATTTGTAATAACAGAAATTGTTTGAGGAGTATCTACTAAATCTTGAGTTACTTTTGATGAAGAAGATTTATCAACTTTATAAGTTTGTGTATAATCAATCTTTTCACTTTTTTCACTAACATCAACATCTGGTAAAACTGTAGATTGTGCATTTAACATCAAAGGTGACATTAAAACTGCTGTAACAACCGCTGAAGCACCTAAATAATTTGTACTTTTTTTCTTACTTTTAATATATTTATTCAATTCATTTTCCTCCAAGAAAATCATTTTTAAATTCTCAAATAGATACACTATTTGATAACAGTTAATTTTAATTATGATTTTTGGCTGGCTACTTTTTAGGAGAACTTTTGTAGATTTTGGCTAGCTATTTAATACTTAATTTATTTTGTTAGAATTAATTTATTTGATTTAGTAATTCTTAATTGATACTCTTGTCCATCATGAACAATTGTAATAGTTGTGGCATTTTCAAAAATTTCTTCGCTATTTATTTTTTTATCTTCCATTTTCTTCCAATTAAATTTATTAACAAAATATAAATGGAATCTTAACGAAGTGATTCTTAAAATTAAATAAAATTGATAATTGTTATCATAAAAGAGAGGAAATGATATTTTTTATTTTAACTTAATGATAATTAAAATCAATATTCTTTAAGATTATAAATGATAATATTTCTCTTTTATAAAAAGGTTTTAATAATGGAAAATAATAATGAACTTGCATTTGATATTTTTTTAAAAAATTTCAAAAAAAATGTTTCTAAAATAGGTTTAAAAAATTCTATTCAAAAAGATTATATTTTAAAGATTTTGTATTTCTCCCATGAACATCTAACAGCTGAAGAAATATCAAATGAAATAAAAACAAAATACAATGTCTCAATAGGAATAGCAACTGTATATAGAGCTATGAAATTTTTCAATGATATGAAATTAGTAAATACTTTAGATGTAGGAGATGGTATTGTAAGATATGAATTAAATCTTTCAAATCATCATGACCATCTTATTTGTACATCTTGTGGAAAAATTATTGAATTTACAGATGATTTTATTGAATTAAATCAAATCAAAATAGCTGAAAAAAATAATTTCATTTTAAAAGAGCATGTTATGACTATTTATGGATTTTGTGAAAATTGTCAAAAATAAAAAATTATAATCATTTTTATTTCATCTCAGAATTATAAAATTCTGAGTAATTCTATCTTATTTAATAAATGCCTTGCCCGTAGGTAAAACTACTTTACCAAAATGAGGATTTAGTACTGTAGCAGCAGAAAGATAAAAAGAAAATAATGAAATCATAAGCTCAGAATATGCGCCTAAATGATGTCCAAACTCTGATAAAGAGTCCGTCGCAAGAATACTAAGTGATAAACCAACAAAAAGTAAATCGATAAAAACAAAAATAATAAATAAAACTTTATTATTTTTCATTGATCCAACTGTCATAAAAAGAGAAAAGATTAAATAACCCATAAATACATATCCCAACTGTTTAGTATCTACAGCTTTTGCAAGTTCTTCTCCAAAAACTCCCATTTTTATCATCCAAGATGCAGCAACAGACCACCAAAAAAGTGCATAGGCACCAAACGCAGTAGCACCAAAAACATTATTTCGTTTAAAATCTCCTAGACATCCTATCATTTGGGCAGCGCCACCAAGAAAAATAGCCCAAGGAATAACAAGTGATAACCCCACAGTAATTCCAATTTTTTGTGTTGAAGCAACCAAAGTTACTATCGCCAATCCAAAAAGAGCCAATGAGGAGGGATCGGCAGTTTCAACTTTAACATTAGTATTAGAATAAGCTAACATTTTAATTTCCTTACTTAAGATAAATTTAAGCCAAAATTATACTCTATCCTAACTTAAGGAAATAACTTTCAAACCCATAATATTATAAAATATCAAAAATATTCATACTAATTTTCTTTATTTACTCATATCTTAATGCATCAATAGGATTTAGTCTAGCAGCTTTTCTTGCTGGGAAATATCCAAAAATCACACCAATTAAAGTTGAAAAAATAAATGAGATTAATATAATTTTATTATTTAAAATAAATGGTAAATCAATCATACTAACCGTTAAATAACCAATGCCTAAACCTAAAAATATTCCTATAATTCCTCCCAATGTTGATAAAACAATAGCTTCAACTAAAAATTGTAATAATACTTCATTTTCCATAGCTCCAATAGCAAGTCTTGTTCCTATTTCTCTTGTACGCTCTGTTACAGAAACTAACATGATATTCATAATTCCAATTCCACCAACAAGTAAAGAAATTCCTGCAATTGAACCCAAAAGATAAGTTAACATTTGTGTTGTTGAAGTCATAGTTGAAAGCATCTCTTGCATATCTCTTATATGAAAATTATCAGGTTCGTCAAGTCTTAAACTTCTTCTTTCTTGCATTAAAGATGTAATTTCACTTTTTGCACTTGATATATAATTTTCAGCAGTAATTGAAATTAAAATAGATGTTACATCTTTATCTCCTTTTATTTTTTGTTGATACATTTTAAGGGGAACTATTATTATTTCATCTTGGTCATTCCCAAAGGCTGCTGCTCCTTTTGATTTTAAAACACCAATTACATTACAACTTAAATTTTTAAGTCTTATATTCATACCTAATGGATTATCTTCACCAAAAAGTTGTTTAACAATTGTCGTTCCAATAATACAAGATGATTTTCCACTATTTAACTCACTCTCATCAAAAATTCTTCCTTCTGTAACTTCCCAATCTTTTATTATAAAATAATCATTATTTGTACCAATTACAGAAGATGTTGTACTTTTATTTCCTAAAACTATATTCATTTTTGTAGTATTTTCAGATGCAACTGCTTTTATATTTTGAATCTCATTTTTAATTGCACTAATATCACCTTCAGTAAAAGGTTTTGCACTATTATCTTCCCTTGGTGGTCCTCGTCTTTCTTGTCCAACTCGTAAAGTTAACATATTTGTACCAAGTTTTGAAATACTTTGTTGTACATTTGCCGTTGTCCCATCTCCAATCATAACCATTGCAATTACAGATGCAACTCCAATTACAATTCCAAGAATCGTAAGAAATGATCTTAAAATATTTCTTTTTATCTCTTTTATAGCAATTAAAAAGGCATTACTTAACATTATTTAAATCCTTTTTTCAAACTATCTTCTATATGTCCATCTCTAAAATAAATAACCCTTGAAGCAAAAGCCGCCATCTCTTCTTCGTGAGTTACCATAATAATAGTGATATTTTCATCTTCATTTAGTTGTTTTAATAAATTCATAATTTCCATACTTTTTATACTATCAAGATTTCCAGTTGGTTCATCTGCTAATAACACTAAAGGATGGGAAACGATTGCTCTAGCAATTGCAACACGTTGTTGTTGACCTCCTGAAAGTTGAGCAGGAGTATTTTTAACAACACTTTGTAGTCCTACTTTTGTAAGTGCTTCTAAAGCCATCTCTTTTCTTTTATTAGCTGGTATTTTTCTATAAACCAAAGGTAATTCTACATTTTCCAATGCACTTGTTCGTCCAAGTAGATTAAAACTTTGAAAAACAAATCCTAAAAAGTTTCTTCGCAAAAGTGCCATTTGATTTCTATTTAAATTTTCAACATTTATTCCATTAAATAAATACTCTCCACTTGTGGGTTTATCTAAACATCCAATCATATTCATAGCAGTAGATTTTCCACTTCCACTAGCTCCCATAATGGCCACAAATTCACCTTCTTTTATAGATAAATCTACACCATTTAAAGCATAAGTTTGAGCATCACCAACACCATAAGTTTTAACTATATTTTTAAATTCAATAATAGTTTTATTACTTTGCATCAATACTCTTTTGTGAAATAATCAACTCATCATCAACTTTTAAATCTTTTGATTCAACTGTTGTTGATTTTCCATCCGTATCTAAAATTTTTACCATAACCCTTTTTGGTGTATTGTTTTCTAGAATAAATACTGGAGAGAATTCTCTTTTACCAATCTCTTTTGGAGTGATTCCAGATTGAGGTTGTCTTGGAGGTTGAACAAAATTCATGGTACTTGCTTTTTGTTCAGTTTGAACTTTTGGTTTAAACCTTAATGCTGTATTTGGAATTATTAATTTATCAATACTTTGTTTTGTAATAATTTGTGCAGTTGCTGTCATTCCTGGTCTTAAAAGTAATTCTTCATTACTAACACCTACAACTGTTTCATAAGTAACGACTCCATTTACAGTTACGGGATTAAGTCTTACTTGCTTTATTTTTCCCTTAAAAGTTTTATTAGCATAAGCATCAACTGTAAAAGTAACATCTAAGTCTTTTTTTATATCAGCAACATCTGATTCATCTATACTAATGATTAAATCCATTTGGCTTAAATCTTTTGCAAGAGTGAAAAGCTTAGGAGCATTCATTGACGCGGCTAGGGTTTGCCCTACTTCAACTGCTCTATTAAGTACTATTCCTTTAATTGAAGATTTTACATGGGCTTTATCTAAATTTTGATTTGCAGTTCGTAAAGAAGACATTGCTTGTTCAATTCTTGCCTTTGAAGCTTCAACACTTGAAAGGGCACTTTCATAAGCAAATCTACTATCATCAAGTTCATTTATTGATGGATATT
>ERZ650302.1545-NODE-1545-length-12767-cov-7.026432_pt1 | contig 12767 bp, 10 predicted proteins | sample MGYA00376238_ERZ650302 | MGnify/ENA primary metagenome ERZ650302 (study PRJEB26733, sample SAMN07839298) | wastewater metagenome | biome: urban; feature: wastewater treatment plant; material: waste water | place: USA: North Carolina | collected 2016-04-28 ... | reverse complement strand
AATCATTGCCATGCGCCGGTGGAGATATGCGCGCAAACGGATATGCTTTTCTGCAGGAGTCGGGGTGGATAACGTGGTTGTAGTGGTTGGAGTCGTAGATGAAGCAGCAAGCCACCCAGATGATGTGGTTTTATGATCGGCAGCATGGGCAATGGAGCCTGTCTGATCATGTCTCTTGTGAACCCTGGGCAGGGGAGGGAACCCACCCCTGGGCCACCCAACTTGAGCGGGAAGATGAAGCGGGTTTCGCCGATTTTCTTGCAAGACTCCACGATTCCTGCCAGCCAGGCCAGTTCATCGGTCACCTGCGCGATGAGGACGGCAAGGTACACCACGCGCTCTGGTACGGTCAGTATGTGCCTGCACAGGGGCTCTGTTGTGGCTGGCTTGCCCCCCTCGAAATGATGCATCGCGAGATGGATCGCGCCAACTCCCCCGCAGGCGTGACACCGCCGCTTCCCATGTTGCAGGCCCCCTTGCTGGCCAAGCTGGCGCAGGCGCTTTCCGCCAAGACGGGGCTCGATTTTTGCCAGACCCTGGTCAACGAGCTGGCCCATATCCTGGGAGCCACTGCCGTCTGGCTGACGGAGCGGGTTGGTCTCGACAGGCTGAGAGTGCTGGCGAGCCACGGCATCGACGTCAAGGAGTATGCCCTCTGTGACATGCCCTGCCAGCAGCTCTATCGCCAGGGGTCCTCCTGCGCGGTCCCCGTGAGTGAACCCCTGACCGGGTATCCCGACCTGCCCCCGTGCCAGCACTATTACGCCCAGCCGCTGCTCGATCGCAACGGTCAGATCCTGGGTCATCTCGCCCTGCTGTTCCCGAGCCAGACCCGGACCACGGATCTGGACTCTGTCCTGACCATCTTCTCGGTGCGCATGGTGGCCGAGCTGGAGCGCCTGCAAAGCGATGCCCTGATGCGGCTGTCTGCGGTGGCCTTTGAAACTCACGAAGGGATCATCATCACGGATCCCGAGTTCAAGATCCTGCGGGTCAATTACGCCTTCAGCCAGATCACCGGCTTTGACAACCAGGGGGTGATTGGTCTGCATCTTGGCAACGATCTCTGGTCGGGGTTGGGAGGGCTGGGTTACGAGCTCAACGCCCTGGATCGCTGGCAGGGGGAAACCCTGCGCCTGCACGCCGACGGTCACGCCTATCCCCAGTGGGAGATCGTCACGCCGGTGCAGGATGAGAAGGGGGGGATCAGCCACTATGTCATCTTCTTCGAGGATATTTCCGAGCGCAAGGCGGCGGAGCGCCGCATTCAGGATCTCGCCTTCTATGACGAGCTGACCGGCCTGCCCAATCGCCGTCAGCTGCACGAAACCCTGACCCAGGCGTTCACCGATGCAAATCGCAGTCACCTCATCGGGGCCCTGCTGTTCATCGATCTCGACCACTTCAAGACCATCAATGATTCCCTGGGTCACGCCACCGGCGACTGGCTGCTCAAGGAGGTGGCCAGCCGTCTCAAGCGGCTGGTGCGCCAGGGGGATTGTCTGGCCCGTCTCGGCGGCGACGAGTTCGTGTTGTTGCTGCCAGCGCTCTCCATCAGCCCGCCCCAGGCGGAGATGCAGGCCGATCTCATCGCGGAGCGGCTGATCGGGGAGATCGCCGCCCCCTATGATTTCAGAGGCCAGGTGCTGCACATCGGCGCCAGTGTCGGCATCACCCTCTTCCCCGGTCGGGAGCAGGAGGCGGGGGATCTGCTCAAGCAGGCTGACACCGCCATGTATCAGGCGAAATCGGCGGGCCGCAAGACCCGGCGCTTCTTCGATGCCTCCATGCAGTTGCAGGCCGACCGGCGTCTGCACATTCACAACGAGCTGCGCAGTGCCCTCGACAATGGGGAGCTGACTCTCCACTACCAGCCCCAGCACATGGTGGCGGAGGGAGAGATCATCGGTGTCGAGGCGCTGATCCGCTGGCAACCCCCCGGGCGTGCCCTGGTGTCGCCTGCCGAGTTCATCCCCATTGCCGAGGAGACGGATCTCATTGTCGACATCGGCAACTGGGTATTGCACGAAGCCTGTACCCAGTACGTCTCCTGGGAGGAGAACGGGATCCACGTCCCCCAGCTCTCGGTCAACGTGAGCGCCAAACAGTTCCATGCTCCCGACTTCGTCGATCGCATTCACGATGTGCTGGCGGCCACCGGCATGGATCCCGCCTGCCTCAACCTGGAGATCACCGAGTCGGTGGTGCTGGGTCATGCGGAAGACACCATCAGCAAGATGGCGGAACTCAAGACCCTGGGCATCAGCTTTGCCATCGACGACTTCGGGGCGGGGTACTCTTCCCTGAGCTACCTCAAGCGGCTGCCGGCTGACGAACTCAAGATCGACCGCTCTTTCATCCAGGACATTCCCAAGGATGGTGACAACATGGCCATCGTCGAGGCCGTGATCGCCATGGCCCGCCACATGGGGTTCAACGTGACGGCGGAGGGGGTGGAGTCCCGCCAGCAACTGGAGTTTCTGCAGGCGCAGGGCTGCCATTTCTTCCAGGGATACCTCGCCTCCAAGCCGCTCCCTGTTCCCTACCTTGAACGCTATGTCAGCCGCCAGGTACGCGGTGATCGCCCCGTCTGCACCGATAAAAATAGTGTGGCGTAGCCCCCGTGCTTAGCGGGTAGAATGAAGGTATGTCACCACCGCCCTTTGGCGGTGGTTATGCCTTCAAGGGGAGAATGCCATTCGTGAAAGTCGTGCAGGGAATCATCTTGTCTGCGCTCTGGATGCCGGGGCTGTTGGCTCCTACCTTCGCGCAGACCATGGAGCAGTCTCTCTATCGCCAGGCCCATGAGGCCGTGCGTGCCAATGATCAGGTCAAATTCAGCCAGCTTCGGGCACGCCTGATCCACTATCCACTGCTGCCCTATCTGGATTACTACCAGCTTGCGTTCCGTCCCGGGGCGGCAGACTACAACGATGTGACCCGCTTCATCCGCCAGCACGGGGACACCCCCCAGTCCAACCGGCTCGAGCGCAGCTATCTCACCTATCTTGCCCAGAGCCAGCAGTGGTCCCAGTTCCTGCGCTTCTATCCGGCCAAGCCAAGCTCCACCGATCTGCTCTGTCAGCACTATCAGGCCCGCTACTACACGGGGCACCAGAGTGAAGCCCTGCAGGAGGCAGGCAAGCTCTGGTTAAGCGGTCAATCCAGGCCTGATGCCTGCGATCCCCTGTTCCAGCTCTGGCAGCAGGCGGGTCTGCGCACTCAGGAGAAGATCTGGGAGCGCATGAACCTGGCTTTCGAGGCCCAGAACCCCAACCTCATTCGCCACCTCGGGGCCCAGCTCGGCAGCGGCATGAAGGGGTATGGCGATCAGATGATCGCCCTGTATGACCAACCCGTGCGGGCGATGAATCCGGCCAACTTCACGGCGGCGCCCCCGTCGCGGCATCTGCTCTCCCTGGGGCTGGCCCGCTACGCCAACCAGGAGCCCGACGCGGTTCTGCGCCAGCTGGGGGAGATGACCCGTCGCTTCGGCCTGAACCATGCCGAGGTGAGTCGGGTGGAGAAGGCGGCCGCCCGCCGCCTGTTGCTGGACCGCTCTTCTGACCAGCGCGCCTGGCTGGATACGGCTCTGGTGCGGCTCAAGGATCCGGAGCTGGTGGAGCTGCGGGCCCGTCTTGCCATCTGGGAGCAGGATTGGCGCGGCCTCGAAGGCTGGGTCAAGCGGATGCCCATGGCACTGCAGAAGGAGGATCGCTGGCGCTACTGGCTGGCGCGTTCCCTGGAGGTGCAGGGCCGGCAAAAACCGGCGCGGGAGCTCTATCTCGAGACCGCCAACCTGCGCGGCTTCTATGGCTTCATGGCGGCGCAGCGCACCGGTGTGCCCTATCGCATCAAGAACCAGAGCGTGGGGCACAAGGTGCCGGACTGGCGCACCGCCAGCAGCCGCTGGCCTTTCCTGGTGCGGGTGCGCGAGCTGCTGGCGATGAACGAGATCACGGCGGCGCGCTCTGAGTGGATCCACAACATGGATCGCAACAGCGTGGCCCAGCGCCTGGAGTTTGGCCACATCGCCCTCAACCAGGGCTGGCACGAGCTGGCGATCCTCTCCAGCATCCGGGCCGAGGCCTGGGATGCGATCGACTTGCGCTTCCCCTTGCCCCTCAAGCGCACCTTCTCCCAGATGGCGCAGGAGCGCACCATGAACACCAGCCTGCTCTACGCCATCTCCCGTCAGGAGAGCGCACTCTATCCCCTGGCCCAGTCACCGGTCGGGGCGAGGGGGTTGATGCAGCTGATGCCTGCCACCGCGAAAGAGACGGCCGGCAAGCTTGGGGTGCCCTATCGCAACGAGCAGCAACTGTTCGACCCGGCCATGAACATTCGTCTTGGCAGCGCCTACCTCAAGCGCCTGCTGGATGTGTATGACGGCAACCGGATCCTGGCGGCGGCGGCCTACAATGCGGGTCCTGGTCGGGTCAAGCGCTGGCGCGAGCAGAGCGACAACAAGCCGATGGATGTCTGGGTGGAGAGCATCCCCTATCGGGAGACGCGCAACTATGTCCAGAACGTGCTCTCTTTCGATCTCATCTATCAACACAAGCTGCAGCAGCCTTTGCGTTTCATGTCGGAACGCGAGCTGAATCACGCCTATTGAGTTCGGGGGGCAGTCGTTGTGGCGGCGGCCTCCCATTCTTGCCCCAAAATGGTTATCATCCCTTAAGCTTTGTTACAAAAGGAAACCTGCCAGGTGATCGGGCGCCGCGTCTTGGTCTGTCAGGTTCGATACAATGCCCGATCATCACTGACAGGCTTTTCCAACAAAGGAATCGAGAGTGGCAACGATCAAAGATGTGTCTCAGCTGGCGAATGTCTCCATTTCGACAGTGTCTCGAGTGATCAACAACACGGCGCAGGTGGCGCCCGAGAAGCGCGAGGCTGTCCTCGCGGCCATGAAGGAGCTCAGCTTTCGTCCAAACAGCTTCGCCCAGGCCCTGGTGAGCAAGCGCTCCAACTGTATCGGTGTGCTGGTGGGGGATCTGTGTGGCGGCCCCTTCTTCGCCCAGATGATGCGCGGCATCGAAAGCATGGTCGACAAGGCGAACAAGTTCACCATCGTGGTGTCCGGCAACCACGACGCGACCCGTGAGCGGCACGCCATCCAGGCGCTGCTGCAGCGCCAGTGTGATGCCCTTATCCTTCACAGCAAGGCGCTGCCTGACGAAGAGCTCAGCGAGCTGGCGTCGGGCACGACCCCCATCGTCTTCATCAACCGTCAGGTGCCAGGCTGCGAGGATCGCTGCGTCTGGCTGGACAACCAGGCCGGCATCACCACGGCTTGCCAGCATCTGCTGGACGCGGGACATCGCAAGATTGCCTTCGTCACCTCCGATGACGAGGAGTTTGTGGATGGTCAGCAGCGGATGGCCGGCTATCGCTTCGCCCTGCAACGGGCAGGTATCGAGCTGGATCCTGCCCTCATCGGCCGTGCCTATGCCGACGAAAAAGGTGGCTATGTGGCCATGAGCGAGCTGCTGGCGCGCGGCGTCGAGTTCAGCGCTGTGCTGGGTTTCAACGATGCCATGGTGGCGGGGGCCATCTCCTGTCTGCTGGAGCGGGGTTACAAAATACCCCAGCAGGTCTCTGTGGTCGGTTTTGATGACATCCCCTATGCCCGATACATCTATCCCAAGCTCACCACGGTACGTTACCCCATCGAGGAGATGGGAGAGCGGGCCGCTGAGCTGGCCCTGAGGCTGCTGGATCACAAGCCGGTAGAGGGGCTGGCGCTCAAATTCGAAGCCGAACTGGTACGGCGGGAATCTGTGGCCTGAGTCATGAAGTTGGCCCCGTGCGGGTCGACTTTTTTGCAAAACAGTGAAAGCGCTTTCAGAAATCCTTTTCAACTGTGATCCGCTTCAAAGCTTTTTGACCGCGCTGCCACTAGGATAGGCCCACGAATTAGGAGCGTGCGCTCCCGATTTTCCCGCTGTGGGAGGTAACCGGTTAATCCGGCTATTTCCTTCGTTACTTTCGACGGTCATCATTGGATGGCCGTTTTTTTTTGTCAGGATCCGGGTATGACGAACGAATTTGAGTATCAGACGGGTATCGTGGGCGCCGGCTGGCTGGGGTTGCCCCTGGCCAGGGCATTGCAAGAGCAGGGGCAATCTGTCGCGGTGACGGTCAGTACGGCCGAAAAGGCTGAACGGCTGCGGGGGGAGGGTATTGCCGCCTGGCCGCTGTTGCTCACCCCTGACATGGGGCCACTGCCTTTTCGTTGTCATGACCTAGTGATCTGCGTGCCCCCCAGCAAGACCGGTGATTACCCGGCGTCCGTGGCCAGCCTGTGTCGACAGGCGAGGGAGGCGGGTGTTCAGAGGGTTCTGTTTATCAGCGCGACTTCGGTCTGGGGGGCCGGACAGGGGGAGGATGATACGCCCGCTCCAGCCCATGACAGAGGCTTGCGGATGCGGGCGGCCGAGCTTGCCGTGCTGGAAGGGCATGTTGACTGCGCCATGATCTTGCGCCCGGCCGGACTCTATGGTCCTGACCGTCACCCCGGCCGTTTTCTGGCGGGCAAGACGCTGGCCGGGGGAGGCCAGGCTGTGAACCTGGTGCATCTGGACGACGTGGTGGCCGCCTGTGAGCTGATGCTGGCCCGGGGGCAGGATGGGGATGCCTACAATCTGAGTGCCCCCGTTCACCCACGCCGGGAGCAGCTCTACCCCTTCGCGAGCCGCCTGCTCGGGCTGGTGCCGCCGCAGTTCGTCGAGCCGGCGGGGGAGTTTGCTCCCATCGAAGGTCAGCGCATCTGCCAGCAGCTTGGTTTCGTCTATCGCTGGCCGGATCCGGCCCACTGGTTTGCGGACGGTGCGGCCTTGAAGGGCTGAACGGGTCGTCGCCATCCGGGCCCCGGAGTCGGTCATCTGGCGTGCAAACCAGATACGGCGCGCGCTCCGGGACAATTGAGGTTTGCCAAGGGGGGGATCGCCCCCTATCATGCCGCCATCCATGATAAAGAGAGCGGTAATGATGGAAGAGACCAAGCGCCACCCCGATGGGGAGCTGTTGCTGAGAACCCTGGCAATGCCAGCCGATACCAACCCCAATGGCGATATCTTCGGCGGGTGGATCATGTCCCAGATGGATATAGGTGGGGGCATCATGGCCAAGGAGCTGGCAAAAGGACGCATCTGTACCGTCTCGGTGGAGGGCATGACCTTCCACAGTCCGGTCAAGGTGGGCGACGTGGTGTGTTGCTATGGTCGCTGCCTGAAGGTCGGGCGCAGCTCCATGCGCCTCAAGCTGGAGGTCTGGGTCAAGCCGGTGCTGCGGGAGAATGAAGCCCAGCGTTACTGCGTGACGGAAGGGGTCTTTACCTACGTGGCCATCGACGATCAGGGCAAATCCCGTCCCGTTCCGGTCTGAATCTGCTCAGATGAGCCGGGCGTTGATGATGGATATTTCCTGCTCAAGCCCGGTTTTTTGCCGTATCATGCGTTCCAGCATCTCTTCCGAGCCGACGCACTGATCCGTGTCGAACAGGCAGAGATCGCACTGGGGATCCCGTCTGATCTGATAGACGGTGGAAAGCTCCACTTGATGACAGGTTCCCTGTTGATCGTAAAATGTCACGCGGTACTGGTGCTGTCTCGCCATCGTTGAATTCCTTCTGGATGAGTCGGGCCGGACACGAATAATGAGACTAGTCGGCGACCGTGGCCTGTGTGAGGGCCATGTCGTCTTGCAGAGGCAGGTGATTGTTAGCCAATGAAAAATAGTTATCGGATTCTGGGAACGTCCCTGCTGACGTTGGGGCTGGTCGGTTGCTTCGAGGTACCGGATCAAGATCATCTGGTGACTGCGGCAGGTATCATACCTGGCGCAAGCTGTGACAGACCGCCTCTGGTGGCGCTCGCCTCCACGGCCTTGCCGAGGGAGTTTGGCATCACCGTCTGGAACCTCTACAAGGGACAACGCAAGAACTGGCGGGAAGGGCTGGATGAGTATGCCAAGTCCCAGGATCTGGTGCTGCTGCAAGAGTCGGCGACCCGGCCCGAGATGCTGGACTGGCTGAAGAGAGGCGATTTCCAGTGGCAGCAGTTGCAGGCCTTCACCCAGGGAGGTGTCTCCTTTGGCGTGATGACGGTGGCGAAAACGCCGCAGGCGTTTGTCTGTGGCGTCCGTTCCCCCGAACCCCTGCTGCGTATCCCCAAGTCAGGTCTGGTCAGTCTCTATCCCTTGCAAGGGGATCCTGACGGCGTGCTGGTGGTGAATCTCCATGCGGTCAATTTCGAGCTGGGCATGGCGACCTTTCGCGAGCAGCTCAACGATCTGACTGCGTTGATCCATCGCCACCAGGGGCCGGTCATCCTGGGTGGCGATTTCAACACCTGGAGCGACAAGCGCGCGTTCTGGTTGAACAAGCTGGTGGGCGAGCTTGGCCTGCAGGAGGCCATACCTGTGCCTGATCTGCGTCGCACCGCTTTTGGCCGCCCGCTGGATCACCTCTACTATCGCAATCTGGATCTGGTGGAGGTGAGTTCACCGGCTACCGATGCCTCTGACCACAACCCCATTCTGGCGCGCTTTGCGGCCCAGGCCATCACTCCCTGAGTCATCCCTCAGGGGAGAGCGGAGTCGCCGCTGGTTCATGCAGACAAAAAAATACCCCGCATCAAGCGGGGTATTTTTTGGATTGCGACGAGCGATCAGCTGTTGTTCTTCACGAACAGGGTCAACTCCTGACCCGGCTTGAGATAGTCACTCTTGCCGAGCTGGTTCCAGCGCATCACATCGTTGACGGCGACCTGGAAGCGGGCTGCGATGGAGGAGAGGGAATCACCGCGGCGCACCTGATAGACCATGGACTTGTTGCTGCTCTTGCCCTGCTTGGGCCAGACCACCAGCTTCATGCCAGGCTTGAGGGCCGACTTGGCGTTCAGGCCGTTCCACTTGGCCAGGTCGGCGTGGGTGACCCCGTGTGCCTGGCTGATGCTCCACAGGTTGTCACCGGAGCGCACCTGATAGTTCACCTTGCCACCACTGCGGCTGGCGAGCTGCTGCGGCTTGCTCTGGGCAACCTGGGTTGCGCGCCCGCCATTGGGGATGATCAGGCTCTGGCCACGGCGCAGGTTGTTGCCGCGCATGTTGTTGGCCAGCTTGAGCTGTTGCACGGTCACCCCGTGATTCTGGGCGATCCGTGACAGCGTATCACCACTGGTGACCTGATAGGAGCGCACGCCACGGGTACGTTCACGCTGGGGCAGATCGGCCAGGGCCAGCTCCAGGGTGTCGGCGTACTCGACGGGGACCAGCAGGTTGTAAGGGCCCTGTGGCGAGGTCATGCCACGCTTGAGCGCAGGATTGAGCGCCTTGAGCTGGGAGGCGGAAACGCCAGCCAGCTGGGCGGCCACGTTCAAATCAATCTGACCACCGGTATTAATGGTTCTCAATTGCGGCTTGTTGGCCAGCACCGGCAGGGTGACATTGTATTTGTCCGCATTGCGGATCATGTCGGCCATGGCCAGGATCTTGGGCACATACATCCGGGTTTCGCGGGGCAGGTCCAGCGACCAGTAGTCGGTCGGACGACCAGCCCGTTCGTTGCGGGTGATGGCGTTGCGCACCCGACCTTCACCGGCATTGTAAGCGGCCAGGGTCTGCAGCCAGTCACCGTCGAAGAACCGGTTCAGGTACTCCAGGTAATCCAGTGCGGCATTGGTGGATGCCAGGACATCGCGTCGACCGTCGTACCAGTTGTCGTGGCGCAGGCCGAAATTCTTGCCGGTTGCAGGAACGAACTGCCAAAGACCGACCGCATTGCTGCGGGAGCGGGCATTGGGATCGAACATGCTCTCGATCATGGGGATGGTAATAAGCTCCATTGGCAGCTCACGCCGTTCGATTTCCTCTACCATCAGATACAGGTAGGGCTCAGCCCGGCTGGCAATGGTCGCCATATGCTTATCATTACGAAGTAACCAATCACGCTGCTGGCGGACTCGGGCATTTTCGTGCGAGTCCAGCTGCATATCATCGCTGATACGCACCCACAGGTTATCAGTGTCATCCAGCTCTTCTATCTGTTCGTCGCCGAACAGCATCCGCGAAGAGTGTTTTTTGTACGTTTTCTTGCTGACTTGGGGGGATTTGATCGGCTCGATTGCCGTTACCGCCCGGTCATCCTGATGGCTCAGGTTTTGACAGCCGCTGAGAAACAGCGCTGCCAATAAGGCCGTTCGTAGCTTCATCTCGCTCAGGTCATCTGTGGAAAAACAGCTCGCATCATAAGGGGCAATGGCCCCCTGATCAAGGTTTGTTCAAAAAACGTCCTTCCAGCCCCTCAGTACGGTGAAGGTATCCTCTGGATTTTCCAAGCATTTAAGGGCGTATTTCTCAGCAGAAAATTTCACTGAGTCCTCATTGCAGCGCAGAAAAACATTGAAATGCCGCTCATCCCCCAGGCGTGAGGGGAGACTCGGCAGGCCCTGCTGACGCAGCTTGCTGATCACCCCGATCCGCCGCTGGATCGCCAGGTTGTCGGGCTCGACCGCATGGGCGAAACGCAGGTTGGAGAGGGTGTATTCATGGGCACAATAAAGGAGGGTCTCATCGGGCAGTGCCGCGAGCCGTTGCAGGGAAGTGTGCATCTGTGCCGGGGTCCCTTCGAACAGACGGCCGCAACCGGCGCTGAAGAGGGTATCGCCACAAAACAGCATGCCCTGGCCGTAATAGGCGATATGCCCCAGGGTATGACCGGGCACATGGAGGACATCCAGACTCAGGCCATGCCAGTTGATCTGATCCCCGTCGTCGAGCCACTGGCCATGATGGTCCGGCATGGGGTCATGCTTGGGACCATAGAGGCGAGCGTGGGGGAAGTGTTGCAGCAGCTCGGATACGCCCCCGACGTGATCGCGGTGGTGATGGGTCAGGAGGATGGCATCCAGCACCAGATCCAGCGCAGCCAGCCGTTCCAGCACGGGAGCGGCCTCGCCCGGATCAACGACCAGGCAGTGATTTTCATGACGGATCAACCAGATGTAGTTGTCGCTGAAGGCGGGAACTGTGATGACGGTATACATGGGTCGGCTTCTCTTTGTGTTCTCTTTGTGGAAGGGATCTTATATAACAAGATGGCATTCGCACCCCGGATTGGTCCCATTATGCAGCTGGCACGTACCGAACAACAGATCGCGATCCCGACCAGCTGGTCGGCACTGCCCATGGGTGACTGGGTGGCGGCCGAGATCCAGGAGCGGCTCGACAACTGGTGCCCTCATCTGTTTGGCTACCATCTGCTGAAAATTGGCGCCCTGAGCGCCGAGCTCTCCTGCGGCAGTTCCACCATTCGCCACCAGCTGGGTGTCGCCCCCGGCGGGCGTCTGCTGGATATCAAGGGCGATCCCCTTGCCTTGCCGATCCGTACCGGCAGCGTGGATGCCTGCCTGCTCGCCCACTGCCTCGACTTTTCACCGGATCCCCACCAGGTGCTGCGCGAGGCTGAGCGGGTGCTGACCGATGACGGCTGGCTCATCGTCAGCGGCTACAACCCCACCAGCCTGGTCGGCCTGGGTCATTACCTGCCCTTCATGCGACAGCACCTGCCCTGGTCGGCGCGCATGTTCACCCCGGCCCGGGTGACCGACTGGTTGCAACTGCTGGGATGCGAGGTGATGTTTGACGATCGCTTCGGCTTCTCCTTCATGGGGAAGCAGAGCCGGATCGGCTGGTGGCGGGAGAGTGTGGGGCGGGATTACTGCAGAGCCTTTGCCTCTGTCTATGTGATAGCCGCCCGCAAGCGGCGTTTCCCCGTCACTCCGGTGCGCCGTCGCTGGCGCCTGCCGGAGTCGATGGCGGCGCCTGGCATGGCGCGTCAGGGCTGGTGACGAGGGTGTCCCGGCAGACCGCTTGCCGTTCCTTTCATTAATAGAGAAGCTTCGGCCTGCCTGGCATCTCAGGGCTGGTAACCCGTGTCTTCGGCGAGTGGCTTGCCGCTGGCGGCATCCCGGGCCAGCACGTCGCAGCGTTCGTTTTCAGGGTGACCTGAGTGGCCCTTGACCCAGAGCCATTCGATCTGGTGGCGCGCCACTTCCGCATCCAGCGCCTGCCAGAGATCGACGTTCTTGACCGGTTGGCGGTTGGATGTCATCCAGCCTTTCTTCTTCCAGCCGATGATCCACTGGGTGATTCCCTGGCGCACATACTGGCTGTCGGTGGTCAGGCGTACCTGGCAGGGTTCGTTCAGGGTGCGCAGTCCCATGATGGCGGCCATCAGCTCCATCCGGTTGTTGGTGGTCAGCCGATAGCCCCCAGCCAACTCCTTGCGGTGCTTGCCATAAACCATGACGGCGCCATAACCACCGGGGCCAGGATTGCCGAGGCAGGAACCATCCGTATACAAATCAATCTTTTTTAGCATGTGTCTTGGGGTAAACTAGCGAATAAAACCGAAGTTTGACATGGATTCGATCATGAGCACACCCCAACTGAATCGCCAGATCATTCTGGATACTGAAACCACAGGCATGAACACGGCAGGCGGCCCCGTCTACCTCGGGCACCGCATCGTCGAGATCGGCTGTGTGGAGGTGATCAACCGCAAACTGACCGGCAACCATTTCCATGTCTACATCAAGCCGGATCGGCTGGTGGACCCCGAGGCCATCGCGGTGCACGGCATCACCGATGCCTTCCTGGCGGACAAGCCCTCCTTCAGCCAGATAGCCGACGACTTCATCGCCTTCATCCGCGGCGCCGAGATCATCGCCCACAACGCTCCCTTTGACGTGAGCTTCATG
>ERZ650302.1539-NODE-1539-length-12801-cov-25.150086_pt1 | contig 12801 bp, 9 predicted proteins | sample MGYA00376238_ERZ650302 | MGnify/ENA primary metagenome ERZ650302 (study PRJEB26733, sample SAMN07839298) | wastewater metagenome | biome: urban; feature: wastewater treatment plant; material: waste water | place: USA: North Carolina | collected 2016-04-28 ... | reverse complement strand
TACATCTTGTCTGGAGACTTTCCAAAGTAAATTACATAGCCATCTGCTAAGTTATTTTGCTTCCATTTTAACCATGAACTTTTTCTCTCCCCTGCTTTTTCTTTTGGATTTCTCAGAACCACAAAATTTTCTACTTTTTGAGGCTTTTCACCACTTCCATTTCCGAAAACTCTTAATCCACTGATGGCAAATTTACCAGTTGGCATTTTAATATTTTGAATTTTAAGATATCTTGCGGTAAATGGTTTTTCTATTTCTATATAATCGTGAGGTACATCTTTGGTATTATTTGACTTATCTACCACTAATTTCCAGTTTTTTTCGTCATCTGAAGCGTAGATTTTATATTGATGTGATTTTCCTAAAGTTTTACCTAAAAATTCAGCATCTTGGTCAGCAAAATTGATTTGAATAGCCTTCACTAAGGATTTTTCGCCTAAATCTGTTTGTAAATATTCGGCGCCACCAGTTTTAGCACTCCAATACGTTTTAATATCTTCATCTACCGCAAAATTCGGTTGGAAACTTCCCAAAGTCGAAGAAACTTTCACAGGTTTATTATAATTCAATAACATCCAACCTGTAAATAAGCCTTTTATATGATCTGCATTTTTATTAGGAAGATAAGTAGGATAATCACCATAAGCGGTATTGCAATACATTACATCATCTTGATCAAAACCTGCTGGCCAAATCCCAATTCTTCTTTCAAAATTATTTTTCTGGCTCAAAACCACAGTAGAAACGTGCCAATATTGTCCGAAATTATCTTCGAAAGTAGCACCGTGTCCTGCTCCTCTTGCAAAACCACCAGGTTTATAAGAAAAAGGATTGTGTCTTTGGTAAGAAAAAGCATCTAAAGGATTTTCGCTTACATACACTCCGTCTGCATAACCAGAAAACTCTGTTCCGGGAGCGCCGTATTGAAGGTAATATTTATTGTTATGTTTCGTCATCCAAGCTCCTTCTATAAATGGTGGCAAAAAAGTATTGTCATTATACTCCCCAAATCTTTCCCAACCGTGAACTTCTGGATGCAATCCCAATAAAGGTTTCACATAACCTTCGGATTGTAAAGTTTTAGTATTAATTTCTGTTCCTAATAGTGGAAATTCGTTACTTGAACCCCAATACAAGAATAATTTTTTCAAATCTTTATCATACAAAAAGGCAGGATCCCAAGCTCCAACTTTGAAATGATCTACCGCAATTTCCCATTCATCTTTTTCAGGATTTTTAGATTTCCAAATAGAAAAACCTGGCCCGTGAGTAGAACCAATTACGTACAACTCGCCTTCCATTTCGAAAACAGCTGGCGCGCAGAGTTCATCATAAATTTTAATGCTTGGATCTGCTTTTTGATTCGGCATTCTGAAAGCTCCTGGAGGAAATTGAGGAAACTCATCGGTTTGTTTTAAGAATTTTCTGGAAATAAAATTCCAGTTAGACATATCTTCACTCCACCAATATCCCCATTGATTGGTACTAAAAAGGTAATATTTGCCTTTGAAATTCAGAATCACAGGATCTGCAGTTGCTCTGTGTTTTCCCTGAGTTGCAAAATTAGGAATTGGGGTATATCCGTAATCTACATTGATAGGATTACAGTAAGTCTTCTGTTGCGCCGAAAAAAACGCAACAGAAAACAATGCGATTAATAAAGTTCTCATTTTTAGAGATTTATTTATTCCAAGTAACTTTCTGAGAAACCGTTTTTTGAGAGTCTCCACCTACAAAGAATTCAAATTCACCAGATTCCCAATCGTATTTCAGATTATTGTCATAGAATTTAAGATCTTCTGGAGTTACGTTGAAAGTAACCGTTTTAGATTCACCAGCTTTTAAGAAAACTTTTTGGAAACCTTTCAGTTCTTTTACTGGTCTTGTATTGCTACCTACTAAATCTCTTACATATAATTGTACAACTTCGGCACCGTCGTATTTTCCTGAATTTTTCAATTCTACAGAAACTTTTAAAGTTTGATTTCCTTTTAAATTTTTAGAACTTAAACTTAAATTATTGTAAGCGAACTGAGTGTAACTTAAACCAAAACCAAAAGGATAAAGTGGTGTATTACATTCATCTAAATAATTAGAACGAAATTTTTGGAACTCACATTTCTCTGTTTTAGAGGCGTCTAAAGGTCTCCCTGTATTTTTATAATTATAGAAAATAGGAACTTGACCTACACTTCTTGGGAAAGTCATTGGTAATTTAGCGGAAGGATTTACTTTACCAAAAAGCACATCAGAAATCGCTAAACCAGCCTCAGAACCTGGGAACCAAACATTAAGAATAGCATCAGCTAATTCACTTTCTTCTTTAATTTCCATAGCTCTACCAGCAAATAATACCAAGACAATTGGTTTTCCCGTTTTTTTCAATTCTTTAAATAAATCTTTTTGAGCTTGAGGAATAGAAATATTGGTTCTAGAGCTAGACTCCCCACTCATTTCAGCAGTTTCACCAATGGCAAGAAGAATTACATCTGCTTTGCTAGCTACATCTACCGCTTCTTTCAGCATTTCTTCTTTGCTTCTGCTGTCTCTATAAGTGTTTTTACCAAACATTGCAGCATTTTGCTCGAAAGTAGCATCATAATCTACATTAGAACCTTTAGCATAGGTGAAATTTATAGAATTTCCGAAAGTTTGTTTAAGTCCTGCAAAAAGAGAAACAGCATCTTTGTGCTTAGCTGCTACACTCCAAGTTCCTGGCATATTTTCGGCATTGTCTGCTAATGGACCAATAACTGCAATATTTTTTTGTGATTTTAATGGCAAAATTTCGTTAGTATTTTTCATTAAAACCATAGATTGTGCAGAAATATTTCTTGCAACATCTCTATTCGCTTGACTGAAAACTTCAGTTTTAGCTCTGTTTACATCACAATATTTATAAGGATCATCAAAAAGTCCTAAATCATACTTAGCTTCTAAAATTCTTTTTACCGCCAAATCTATTTGTTTGATGTTTACTTTTCCCTCTTGTACAGATTTTTTAAGAGTAGTAAGAAAACCTTCGCCTACCATATCCATATCTACACCAGCGTTCATTGCTAAGGCAGAAACTTGTTGTAAATCTCCCATTCCGTGGTCTATCATTTCATTGATACCAGTATAATCTGTAACTACAAAACCTTTGAATTTCCATTGATTTCTAAGAACTTCTGTCATTAACCATTTATTACCAGTAGCAGGAATTCCATCCACTTCATTGAAAGAAGCCATTACAGAGCCTACCCCTGCATCTACCGCAGCTTTATAAGGAGGAAAATACTCATTATACATTCTTACGTGGCTCATATCTACTGTATTGTAATCTCTACCTGCGTCTGGAGCTCCATATAATGCAAAATGCTTCACACATGCTAAAATGGTATTTTTAAGAGATAAATCTTTTCCTTGATAACCAAAAACCATAGATTTTGCCATTTGAGAACCTAGATATGGATCTTCACCACCACCTTCTGCTACTCTTCCCCATCTTGGGTCTCTAGAAATATCTACCATTGGTGAGAAAGTCCAGTTAATACCATCAGCACTTGCCTCATTAGCAGCAATTCTAGCAGATTGTTGCACCAAATTAGTATCAAAAGAAGAAGCTAAACCTAGTGGAATTGGAAAATTGGTTTCGTAACCGTGGATAACGTCCATCCCGAAAATTAAAGGAATTTTTAAACGGCTTTTTTCTACCGCTACTTTTTGTACTTCTCTGATTTTTTCAACTCCTTTTATATTGAAAAGACCTCCCACTTTTCCTTCTTCAATTTTTTTTCCGATATCAGAACTTTGAGCTTGACCAGTAGTAATATCACCAGCACCAGGAAGGTTTAATTGACCCAATTTTTCGTCTAAAGTCATTTTAGACAGTAAAGAATTTACAAAAACGGTTCTTTTGGATTGATATTCTTTAGTTTGATAACTAAGAACTGATTGTTTTACAATCTCTTGTGAATATCCTGCGACTGAAATCAACAGTGCACAACATATCAATTTAGGATTAAAAGTTAGCATATGTAATTTTTATTTAGGATTAATTTAAGGTAAAATTATGAACCTTTTATGATATACATACTATAAAATCTCTATTTTAACACATTGAGACAATATTAAAAATTCATAAAATTTTACTTTATGAATTATAATTTAATTAAATTTGGAAAATTCTAAATTTTAAAACTATTCTTTGCAAAAATGAAATTAATACAGCTGTTAGAAAAAAACGCTCAAAATCTTCCGAATAAAAACGCCATCAGTTACAGAGATGGAGAAAACCTTATTATCCTAACTTGGAAAGAATTTTGGAACAAGGTATGCCAAACCGCAAACGGACTTCATACTTTGGATGTAAAAAAAGGAGACTGCGTAGGCGTTTTTTCGCAAAACTCTAAAGATTGGGTCATTTTTGATGTTGCAACACAAATGTTAGGCGCTGTCACCATCCCTATTTACGCCACTAACAATTATGCACAAACAGAATACATCATTAAACAAACCGAAATGCAACATATTTTGGTGGGTGATACTCCCCAGTTAGAAATCCTGAAAAGCGCAGAAACTCATCTCAATAAAAAACTTCATATTTTCACCTCTCATATTATAAAAGACGAGGCAGAAAATATCACCTATTTTCCAGATTTTATAAAGCATTTCTCTACCGAAAGAAAAATAGCGGAAATTTCTGATGATGATTTAGCAACCATTCTCTACACTTCTGGGACTACAGGTACACCAAAAGGTGTGATGCTATCGCACGGTTGTTTCAAAGATGTAATTAGCGCTCACAATCAGTTTTTTGGATTTGAGAATTTACATACTATGAAATCTTTGGCTTTCTTGCCTTTAAGCCATATTTTCGAAAGAGCATGGTCTTTATATGTACTCTCTCAAGGTGGTGAAGTAGCGATTTTAGAAGACCCTAAAAATATTCTTAGTGCTTTAAAACAAGTACAACCAAACGCAATGTGTGCTGTACCTAGATTCTATGAAAAAGTGTATCAAACTTTGGTAAAAAAAATAGATGCAGCATCGCCAACCAAACAAAAATTGTTCAAAAAAGCATTGGAAGTTGGTGCTAGAGTTGCCGATAAAAAAAGAACAGGAGCATCTATTCCATTTGGATTGAATCTTCAGCATAAATTCTTTAATGCTTTGGTTTTCAAAAAAATTAAAAATGAATTGGGCGGAAATCTAGAATTCTTGCCTTGTGGTGGTGCCATGCTGAAAAAAGAAATTTCCGAATTCTTTGCAGCCATTGGTTTACCTGTAATTGTAGGATACGGACTAACCGAAACTACAGCTACTGTAACTGCTCTACCTACCAAAAATTATGTATATGGAAGTGTAGGAATTCCGTTACCTGGAGTAGAAATAAAAATAGGTGCTGAAGACGAAATTTTGGTAAAATATGGTGGCGTAATGAAAGGTTACTATAAAAACGAAGAAGAAACTGCCAAAGTTTTTACAGAAGATGGCTATTTCAGAACAGGCGATGCTGGCAGAATAGATGAAAACGGAAACTTGTATATCGTAGATAGAATTAAAGATTTAATGAAGACCTCAAACGGAAAATACATCGCACCACAAACTATAGAGATTCCGTTGCAATCTCATCCAGAAATTTCACAAGCTATGGTAATTGCGGAAGGAAAGCCTTATGTTTCGGCGGTGATTGTACCAGATTTTGAAACTTTAATTGAGAAGTATCAAGAGTTTAAAAATTATGTTTCACTAACTATAGAAGAGAAGAAAAAACTATTAGAATCTCCTTTCATCAAAGAAAAATTCGAAAAAATAGTGGCTGATATTCAAAAAGAATTTGCGTCTTATGAAAAGATTAAAAAATTCAAACTTCTGCCAGAAGAATTTACTATAGAAAAAGGCGAAATAACTCCTACTCTTAAAATTAAAAGAAGAGTGGTTTTAGAAAAACTCAATTCGTTGATTGAAGGTATGTATGCATAAAAAGAAAAGCGCCAAAAGAAATCTATTTTGGCGCTTTTATTTTTAGGTCTCATTTAAATTGATAAAAAAATGAATAGACAAACCTATCTTGCCAATAGATTCCGAGAAGTTATTTTAAATGGAACTTGGATCGCCAATACCAATTTCAAAAAAGAATTAGAAAATCTAGATTGGAAAACAGCAACAACTCAATTTCAAAACTTAAATACTATTTCTGTTCTTGCACAGCACATTCATTATTATATTAATGGTGTTAAAAATGTTTTTTTGGGAGGTAATCTAGAAATAAGAGACCAATATAGTTTTGATTTCCCTGAAATAAATTCACAAGAAGAATGGCAAAACTTCCTCATAAAATTCTGGAAAGATTCGGAAGAATTTGCAAATTTAGTTGAGAAACTTCCAGAAGAAAAACTAGCTGAAGCTTTTGTAAATGAAAAATACGGAAGCTACCAAAGAAATATAGACGGAATGATAGAACACTGTTACTATCATCTGGCTCAGATTGTATTAATTAAGAAAATATTAGACAAATAAATTTCTAAAAACAACCCCTCTTTTATGACCAAAAAGAGGGGTTTATTATAATTATTAAGTTAATTTATTCTCTCATCTGTGCATCTAAAACTGCAATAGTAGCGAGATTCACAATTTCATCTACGCTGGCTCTCATTTGCAGTACGTGAACAGGTTGGCTTAGTCCCATCAAAATAGGCCCTACTACTTGGGCAACCTTCATTCCTCTGATAATTTTGTAAGAGAGATTAGCACTTTCTAGATTTGGGAAGATAAAAGTATTGGCTGGTGTATCTCCAAGTTTTGAGAAAGGATAATCACGAAGTTGATCTGCATCCATCGCAAAATCTGGTTGTATTTCTCCATCTACAATCATATTAGGATATTTCTGATGAAGAATTTCTACTGCTTTGGCTACTTTTTTAGAAATTTCTGCATTAGAAGAGAAGTTTTCGTAAGAAAGCATCGCAATTCTAGGTTCTATCGCAAAAGTTTTGATGGTTACTTCCGCCATTTTTGCAATGTTTGCCATTTCCTCAGCAGTCGGATTTTGATTAATAGAAGTATCTGCAAAGAAATAGGGTTTTTTATCAGACAGAATCATCATCATAGCCGCTACTCTGTCAACGCCTTTATCTTTTTCTATCAATTCTAGTACCGGTTTTAGTACGGTTCTATAATTTTTAGAATACCCTACAATCAGAGCATCTGTATCACCATGTTTCAGCATTAGTGGCCCAAAATAATCTCTTTGTCTTACCAATCTTTTGGCAATATATTCATTTATGCCTTTTCTGTTTCTAAGTTCCCAAAGTGTTTTTCTATATTTTCTGCGGTTTTCTTCTTGGTCATCATCCGAAGGATCTACAATAGGAACATCTAAATGAATATCAAATTTTTCCATTTGTTCCAAAATGTATTTTTTTTCTCCTAATAAAATAGGATGCGCTATTCCTTCTTCATATAAAATCTGCGCCGCTTTTAGCACATTATATTCTTCGGCATTTCCTAGTACTACTCTTTTCGGGTTAGAGCGGGCACGATTTTGCATCATTCTGATGAGTTTTTCGTCTCTTCCCATTCTGTCTAATAACTGAGTTTCGTAGGCTTCGAAATCCATAATAGGTTTCCCTGCAATTCCACTGTCTATAGCCGCTTTTGCAACGGCGATAGAAACTTTGGTCAAAAGTCTATTATCAAAAGGTTTCGGGATAAAATATTCTCTTCCGAAGCCTAAATTTTTAACATTATAAGCAAGTTTCACCATTTCTGGAACGGGTTCTTTGGCTAAATCTGCGATGGCACGAACTGCTGCCAGTTTCATCTCTTCATTAATTCCCGAAGCTTGTACATCTAATGCACCACGGAAAATGTATGGAAAACCTAGCACATTATTTACCTGATTAGGAAAATCACTTCTACCAGTTGCCATAATTACATCTTCTCTCACAGAAACTGCCAGATTATAATCAATTTCTGGAGTAGGATTTGCCAGCGCAAAAACCAAAGGATTATCTGCCATAGATTGCAACATTTCCGCCGTCATTACATTTCCTTTAGAAAGACCTACAAAAACATCAGCTCCCTTCAAAGCATCTTCTAGCGTTTCTATTTCGGTATGAGCAATAAAATCAATTTTTTCTGGAGTTAGGTTTTCTCTCTTATGATTGATTACGCCCTTAGAATCACACATCAGTACATTTTCTTTGCTAAGACCAAGCTCGACATATAATTTGGTACAAGCAATAGCTGCTGCTCCTGCACCGTTCACCACCATTTTTACTTCTTCTATTTTCTTACCTGCTAATTCTAAAGCATTAATAAGAGCTGCCGCCGAAATAATTGCAGTACCGTGCTGGTCATCGTGCATTAAAGGAATATCTAGCTCTTCTTTTAATCTCTGTTCTATGTAAAAAGCTTCTGGTGCTTTAATATCTTCCAGATTAATTCCGCCAAAAGTAGGAGCAATTCCTTTTACAATTTCTATAAATTTATCTGGGTCTTTTTCGTTAATTTCAATATCAAAAACATTGATATCTGCAAAGATTTTAAACAATAGACCTTTACCTTCCATTACAGGTTTAGAAGCCTCAGCACCTATATCACCCAATCCTAGAACTGCCGTTCCGTTTGAAATTACGGCTACTAAATTACCTTTAGATGTATATTCATAGACTGTTTTTGGATTTTTTTCGATTTCTAAGCAAGGTTCTGCTACTCCTGGCGAATAAGCCAAAGATAAATCTCTCTGAGATGAATGTGGTTTAGAAGGAATAACCTCTATTTTGCCTTTTGGTTCTGATTTATGATAATCAAGCGCTGCTTGCCTGAATTGTTCTTGGTCTCTATGAGTTTTGTTAGACATAATTTTGAAAAATTATTGTTTGGGTATTTTTATAATTGGTTGAAAATATATTTTTTGTGAAATTCTACCAGACTTTCTATGGGTTTTTGAACGATATGACCTACGGTTAGATTAAGTTCTGCTGCCGCTGCTCTTAGTATATCTTCATAATAATAAGCAATAGAACCTATGAAATTAATTTCTGCTTCTCTGGCTTCTTCGTAAGGTAAAACTTGATACTCAAAAAAATTCTTCATCTCATCAAAAACCATATTTTGAAAATACGGATGTTGTTTTCTTTGAACTACAAATTTATTAAACTCTGCTAAATAAGCATTAGCACGAGGATTGTGATACATATTTTTAATAGCATCTTCTATGGTCAAATGATATGTTTCTACAAATTCTTGGTGAAGGTCTTGAGGTAGTTTTTTCATAAAAAATCTTCTTACTAAATGCTTTCCGAGAGCGCTACCACTGCCTTCGTCACCAATTAAAAAACCAAGTGATGGTAAATCTCTTCTGATGGATTCTCCATCAAAATAACAAGAATTAGACCCCGTTCCTAGAATACAAACTATGGCAGGTTTACCATTATATGCAGCATAAGCAGCTGCGGTAAGATCTTCTTTTACAGTTACTTTAGCATACGGAAAAACTTTTTGCAATTGTGTCTCTACAAACAAAGCGTTTTCTACAGTTCCGCAACCAGAACCATAAAAATAAATGTAATCTAATTGGTTTTTGATAAGAAATAAATGCGGATTTTTTTCGATTTCCTGAGGAATAAGGTCGGCATTTATAATATTAGGATTAAAACCGATGCTTTCGGTTTTTTGAGAAATTTTTCCAGAATTTTCCAGAATTACCCAATCACATTTCGTAGAACCACCATCAACAATTGCAATCATACTATAAGAATGTTTATCCTGCGAAAATAGGAATTTTCTTCAAATTACTCTACGATTTCTTCATCTTTTAGACCAAGCCAGTTGTCTATCTCGTCTTCTAGAAAATTAGTTTGTAACTGAAGTGCCATCATAAAATCATCTGGTACGGAATCTCTGTCTCCTGTTTCTATATCCCAAATTTCGTCTGAGAGGTTTTCGAACTCGGTATAAATTCTTTTAAAACGAGGACTCTTCTCTTCAAGATTTCTAATTTTATCTTGTTGAAATTGAAATTTCCTGTAAGATCTTGGAGTTTTCATTATTATTTTTTTTGGTGTTTAAGAAAATAATTGTGGTATTTTGTGATGTTTTTTAGATAAAAAAACACTTCCATATTTCTATGAAAATGAGTTTTTTACTATGCGTTTCTATTAATATTTTATGTTAACTAAATTATACAAATTTTCGAAACAAAAAAATTTTTTATTAGTTTTTATCAAACTTTAACATTTAAGTTTAAATTTGTGGGTTAGAAATTTTATGAAACAACTTTTATTAAAACAAAAACAAGTTCTGTTTTTCATTATCGCAGGAGGTCTTAGCGCAATTGTAGAAATTGGCAGCTTCAAGTTATTTAGTGTATATATTCCTAATCTGTTTACTTCTGAGAAAGATTTTCATGGGATACACTTTCCTCTAAGTAATATATTCTCAACTTTTTGTGGTATTATTTTTAATTATTTCCTGAGTATCTGGTTTGTTTTTGAAAGAGGCAAGCATTCTAAGAAAAAAGAGTTTGCCTACTTTATGTTTATTTCTTTTTTATCTACTCTATTAAGTTTACTATTTTTCCAGATTTTCTTTCGATACATTTTTAAAGACAATTTAGACTTATCAATCTATACCATAAGCCCAGAAATGATTAGCAAAATATCTGCTATTATATTGGTTTCTATTCTCAATTATTCTGTAAAGAAAAATGTAATTTTTAACGGCTAAAAAATGACGAAGCTACTTAATTATTTATGGCGCGGATGGATGATTATCATAGCTGGTATTCTGCTCATTATATTTTTTGTTCCTGTATATATTTTATCATTTAGAAAAGAGCATTACAAATATGCCTATTTTTTTGTGAGATTATGGTGCAAGGGAATTTTCTACGGAATGGGATTCAGATATGAATTAATAAAGCTTACCGATAAAAAAATAGACAAAGACCAGCAATATGTAATTATCGCCAATCATACTTCTATTATGGACATTATGCTTCCTGTAATTTTGTTTCCAAAACATCCTATTTGTTTTGTAGGGAAGAAAGAATTGGTGAAAATCCCTATTTTTGGTACAATCTATAAAAGAATTTGTGTAATGGTAGATAGAAGTTCTGCCAGAAGCCGAGCCGAAGTATATAAAAGATGCGCCGAAAGAATGGCAGAAGGAGACAGCATTGTAATATTTCCTGAAGGTGGTGTGCCAGATGATACATCTGTACTATTAGCCCCATTTAAAGACGGTGCTTTTATTCTATCTAGAGAACACCAATCTCCTATTGCAGTGTTTACATTTGTAGGTTTAAAGGAAATGTTCCCTTTCAATAACGGACAAGGACATCCCGGAAAAGTTAGAATTTTTATGAATGACATCATAGAACCAACAAAAAACATACAAGAATTAAAAGAAGTTTCACATAATCTTATTAAATTTACGCTCGAAAATAATTAAAAACATTATTATGTCATTTTGAGAAAATAATAATACATTTGCTTACTAAACAAATTAAAAACAAATAAATATGAGCACTACACAGAAAACGCAAAGTTATGCTTTGCCTATTGCAATGATGTTTGCACTCTTTTTTATGATTGCCTTCGTCACTGGTTTACCAAGTCCTATGGGCGTAATTGTTGCCAACCAATTTGGGGCTTCTAACTTTGAATCCCAATTAGGATTTTTAGGAAATTTTATCGCCTATGCATTTATGGGAATTCCTGCGGGAATTATGCTTAAAAAGCTTGGTTACAAAGTAACTGCACTTATTGCAATTGCAGTAGGTTTTGTAGGTGTAGGCGTACAATTTTTATCTGGGCAAGTAGGTCTTTTTGCAGTTTATCTAATAGGAGCATTTATCTCTGGTTTTTCTATGTGTATGCTAAATACAGTAGTAAACCCAATGCTAAACACTCTAGGTGGTGGAGGAAACTCTGGAAATAAATTACTACAATTTGGTGGTTCTTTAAATTCTATCGGGGCTACTATTACACCAATGCTAGTTGGTTATTTAATGGGAGCTGAAGCTGGAAGAACCATTGAAAAAGCAAATCCTGCATTATTCTTAGCAATGGGAATTTTTGCTGTAGCATTTGTGGTATTATCTTTTGTAAAAATCCCTGAACCACACAAAGAAACCGCAGAAGAGCGTAGTGTAAAACATGCTCACAGTCCATTATCTTTCCGTCATTTTATATTCGGAGCTATTGCAATTTTTATCTATGTAGGTACTGAAATTGGTATCCCAAGTACAGCAAACCTTTTTATGACCGCTAAAACAACCGCAGAAAACCCAGGGTTAGGAATAGACGCTACCGTTGCAGGAAGTATTGTTGGAGTTTATTGGCTATTGATGTTGGTAGGTCGTTTAGTTGGAGGAATTTTAGGCTCTACTATTTCAAGTAAAAAAATGTTAATTTCTGTGTCTGTATTAGGTTTATTTTTAATACTTTTAGCTATCTTTACTCCTGTTGCTACTACAGTAACATTGCCATTTAATGGTGCACAAGTACCTCTAAGTATCGTATTTTTAGTACTTTGTGGTCTTTGTACATCTATTATGTGGGGAGGTATTTTCAACCTTGCGGTAGAAGGCTTAGGAAAATACACTGCAGCTGCATCTGGTATCTTTATGGTAATGGTTTGTGGTGGTGGAATTGTTCCTTTAATCCAAGGTTGGGTGTCAGACAATTTCGGTTATATGAATAGTTATTGGGTAATGTTTGCATGTCTTGCTTATATGCTTTGGTATGCATTAATAGGTTGTAAAAACGTAAATACAGATATAAAAGTAGATTAAAATGGCTGAAAAAT
>ERZ650302.1535-NODE-1535-length-12821-cov-10.835971_pt1 | contig 12821 bp, 11 predicted proteins | sample MGYA00376238_ERZ650302 | MGnify/ENA primary metagenome ERZ650302 (study PRJEB26733, sample SAMN07839298) | wastewater metagenome | biome: urban; feature: wastewater treatment plant; material: waste water | place: USA: North Carolina | collected 2016-04-28 ... | reverse complement strand
TCTTGGTCAGGCCCAGATTGATCGCGTCAGCGAGGATCGTGGTCAGCAGCAGGTTCTTGTCCTTGGCCAGGTCGCCCGATTTCAGGTGCGCGAAGTGCCGGGTGAAGCCCGTCCACTCGTCCACCTCTAGCAGCAGTTCGGTGATCTTGACGTGCGGCAGGATCATCGCCATCTGGTCGATCAGGGCCTGCGCGGTATCGGGCACGGCCGCATCGAGCGGCGTGATCCTCAGGCCCGACTCGGTGATGATCGCGTCCGGCAATTCATTCGCCAGCGCCATGCGGTTGACGGTGGCGAGCTGTGTTTCCAGTAGCGTCAGTCGCTCATGCAGGTACTGGTCGCAGTCGGTGGCCACGGCTAGCGGCAATTCGCTGGCCAGCTTGAGGCTGGCGAATTTCGCAGGCGGCACCAAGTAGTCCTCGAAATCCTTGAACTGGCGGGAGCCTTGCACCCAGATGTCGCCCGAGCGCAGCGCGTTCTTCATCTCCGACAGCGCGCACAGTTCGTAGTAACGCCGGTCGATGCCGGTGTCGGTCATCACCAGTTTCTGCCAGCGCGGTTTGATGAAGTCGGTCGGCGCGTCGGCTGGCACCTTGCGGGCGTTGTCGCTGTTCATGCCGCGCAGTACCTCGATGGCGTCGAGCACGTCCTTGGCAGCGGGCGCGGCCCGTAGCTTGAGCACGGCGAGGAATTCCGGCGCGTAGCGGCGAAGCGTGGCGTAACTCTCGCCGATGCGGTGCAGGAAATCGAAGTCCTCGGGCTGCGCGAGCTTCTGCGCCTCGGTGACGCTCTCGGCGAAGGCATCCCAGGACATGACGGCCTCGATGGCGGCGAACGGATCGCGGCCCGCTTGCTTGGCCTCGATCAGCGCCTGGCCGATGCGCCCGAACAGCCGCACCTTGGCATTGATCGCCTTGCCGGATGCCTGGAACTGCTGCTGATGCTTGTTCTTGGCGGCATTGAACAGCTTGCCCAGGATGCGGTCATGCAGGTCGATGATTTCGTCGGTGACGGTGGCCATGCCCTCGATGGCGAGCGCCACCAGGGTCGCGTAACGCCGCTGAGCCTCGAACTTGGCCAGGTCGGCGGGTGTCATCTGACTACCTTCGCGGGCGATCTTGAGCAGCCGGTTCTGGTGCACCGTGCGCTCGATACCAGAAGGCAGGTCAAGTGCCTGCCATGCCTTGAGGCGTTCGATGTGTTCGAGCATGTGCCGCGAATTTGGCTTGACGGGTGACTGGCGCAGCCAGGCCAGCCAGGTCGTCTTGCCGTTGTCTCGGCGCTTGAGCAGATCGTCAAGGCGGCGGCGATGTGCATCCGACAGTGGTTCGGCCAAGGCATCGTAGATGCGCCGGTTGGCGCGGGTGATTGCTTCGGCGCAGACGCGCTCGACAACATCCAGCGTCGGCAAGATGATGTGTCGGTGCCGCAGCGATTCGAGGACGCTGCTGGCCAACACAATCCCCTTGTCGGTCTGCAAGGCCAGCTCGGTGGTGGCATGGACGGCCTGCCGGAAGTGGGCTAGGCCGAACGGCTCCATGCCCAGATACGCCCGCAGTTCGAGCAGGTGTTCGCGCCGGGTTTCCTCCCGCTCGGCATACTGCGGCCAACATGCCGGGTCGAGCCGTAGTTGCCGTCCAATCCATTGCAGCAAGGGCATCGGCACCGCAGCGTCGGGCAACAGGCCTTGACCGGGAAAGCGCAGTAAGCACAATTGCACCGCGACACCCAGGCGGTTGGCTTCGCCGCGCCGCTGTCGGATCAGTGAAAGGTCGGGTTCGCTGAACGTGTAGTGGCGGATGAGTTCGTCTTGGGTATCTGGCAACGCCAACAGGCTATCGCGCTCGGCAGCGGACAGGATGGAACGACGCGGCATATCTCTATTGAACCAATCTCAAGTATTGATACAGGGTCTCCCGGCTCACACCAAACTCACGAGCCAGCTTCGAATTTTGTTCGCCGGCGGCGGCGCGCTGTTGTAGATCGGCTACCCGTTGTCCGGTTCCCCAGGACCCCTCCCATTTCGGTTTACTCTGAGATTTCTAAGATGTTTTAGTGAAACCCTGCACGCTCGTTTTCCTGATTGCCATCAGTCCGCCCATGGCAAATTCGTGCAGGTGTTCGACGATTGCTTCAGTAGGCTGTTGTGCCAATTCTTGAAACGGCCCGAGTTTGCCTCGTCTTCCGATCAGCAGGAACAGGCAAGGGGCCATGACGCTGACCAGGCAGCGGGTGAGCGCGGGATCATCGGCCGGAATGGCGGTGATTTCCGAAAGAATCTGTTTCAACAGCGACGCTTTGGGGAGTATCTCGTGCGCGAAGAGTGCTTCAAGATGCGAGGACGGGGCGAGGAATTCAGACGCCAGCATCGCCAAGTGCCATCCGGGTGCTTCCCCCATTGCCGTGCCGACCAAATGCTGGATTAGCGCAAGCAGTTTCTTCTCGGCCGGTAAAGGGCTATCCACCAGTGAGCGAAGATTGGCCACGTCCATGACACGCCGGTGTGCCTCGATGAGCGCGGCTTGATACAGGCCGTTGCGGCTGCCGAAATGGTAGTTGATCGACGCAAGATCAACCTCGGCCTGTGCGGCAATGGCCTTGCTGGGGGTGGCGGCAAATCCGTGTGCGGCAAATAACTGTCCGGCCGTTTCCAGTATCCGTGTCCGTGTCAGCTCGCCGTCGGCCCGGGTTCCTCGATTCCTGCTCATTTGGTGCTTCCTGTGGTTAGTGCAAGCTAGATTCTAGCTAAAATTTAATTTTAAATTAGTTTTAGTTTCAAGTATTATTTAAATTCAGAACTTCGACTTCCTGTGGAACAGATCATGAAAAAGCAGCCCATTGCCCTCGCCGTTATCGCTATCGCGTTCGTTGCCACAGGCATCTGGTGGTTCATGGGGCAGCGTAGCCACGTTCAGGCCCTGACCCTGTATGGCAACGTGGACATCCGGCAGATATCGCTGGCGTTTGAAGGAAGCGGCCGCGTGACCGAATTGCGGGTTAACGAAGGCGATCACGTGAAAGCCGGCGATCTCCTCGGCGTGCTGGATACCCGCACGCTCGCGTTGCAGGCGGATCAGGCGCAGGCGCAAGTCGCCGTACAGCAACAAACCCTGGCTCGGCTGCGCAATGGCTCGCGTCCCCAGGAAATCTCGCAGGCGCGCAGCCGCATGGTGTCGGCCGAAGCGGACGCCTTGCGTGCGGAACAGGATCTGGCGCGCCTGCAAGGCATCGAGCAAAGCACCCAAGGCCGTGGTGTTAGCGCGCAGGATCTGGATCGGGCCAGCAGCACACTACAGATCGCCCGCGCCAAGGTGACCGAGCAACGCGATGCTTTGCGACTGGCCGAGCTGGGGCCACGTGTGGAGGAGGTGGCGGCGGCCGAAGCGCAACTCAAAGCGGCACAAGCCCAGCTGGCCTTGCTGCAACACCAGATCGCGCAAGGAGCGTTGAAGGCGCCTGCCGATGCGATTGTGCGTTCGCGTCTTCTAGAACCCGGCGATATGGCCACGCCGCAGCGCCCGGTATTCGCACTGGCGCTGACCCAGCCCAAGTGGGTGCGCATTTATGTGAGCGAACCCGATCTAGGCAAGATTCAACCGGGTATGGCGGCAAAGGTGAGCACTGACAGCCAGCCTGAGCAGACCATTGCCGGTAAGGTGGGCTATATCGCGTCGGTAGCGGAATTCACGCCGAAGTCCGTGCAGACCACCGAACTGCGTACCAGCCTGGTTTACGAGGTCCGGGTGCTCGTTGATGACCCGGACGATCGGCTGCGTCTCGGGCAACCAGCGACCGTGGCGCTGGGCAAGGATGCGGCAAAATGAATGGGGTTGACGCCACCGCCAGCGTCACTGTTGTCGCCGAGGGCGTGCGCAAAACCTTCGCTGCGCCCGGCGGCGGTGTCCTGCATGCGGTTAACGAGATTTCGCTCAGCGCACGTACTGGCGAGCTGACCGCGCTGGTCGGTCCCGACGGCGCCGGCAAGACCACGCTCCTGCGCATGATGGCCGGCCTGTTGAAGCCGGATGCCGGGCATTTGCAAGTGCTTGGCGTAGACGTGGCGAAAGATCCGCAGGCGGTGCAGGATCGCATCAGCTACATGCCGCAGCGCTTCGGACTGTACGAGGATCTTAGCGTACAGGAAAACCTCGATCTGTACGCCGACTTGCACGGCGTGCCGCGCACGCTGCGCCGGGAACGTTTTGCGCGCATGCTGGAAATGACTGACCTGGCGCGCTTCGCCGAGCGCCCGGCCGGCAAGCTCTCGGGCGGCATGAAGCAGAAACTGGGGCTGGCCTGCACGCTGGTCCGCTCGCCGGATCTGCTGCTGCTCGACGAACCCAGTGTCGGCGTCGATCCGTTATCACGGCGGGAACTCTGGAAAATCGTGCAACAACTGGTCGATGACGAAAAACTGAGCGTCATCGTCAGCACGGCTTACATGGATGAAGCCGAGCGTTGCGCGCAGATTTTCGTGTTGCACGAAGGCAGGTTGCTGGCCGCCGGGCAACCCGCAGCGCTTAGTGCGCAGGCGCGCGGACTGACTTTTGCCGCGACCCCGCCCATGGGCATGCCGGCCCGCGAACTGCAGGCCCGGCTGATCGATGCCGACGCGCTGATCGTCGATGCCGTGCCGCGTGGTGGTCGGGTCAGCTTTGTTTGCCAGCCTCAAACCGGCGCTGCGGCGCTCGGTGAACTGCTGGGCGAGATTGGCCAGCAACCGCGCCGCGAAGCGCTGGAAGACGCCTTCATGATGATGCTTCGCCAGCAAAAGGAAACCAACGAGTGGCGCCCGTCGGCCGAAGCGTCGAAACCCGCGCCGACCATTAGCGCAAGCGGACAGCCGCCCGAATCGGTAATCGTCGTGCGCGATCTGGTGCGCAAGTTTGGTGATTTCACGGCAGTGGCCAGCACGTCGTTTGACGTTGGTCGTGGTGAAATCTTTGGTCTGCTCGGGCCTAACGGCGCGGGCAAGACCACCACCTTTCGCATGCTCTGTGGCCTGCTGCCATCAACCAGCGGGCATCTCGAAGTCGCCGGTGTCAATCTGCGCACGGCTCGCGCCGAGGCCCGGCGCCGCATCGGTTACGTGTCACAGAAATTCGCGCTCTACGGTAACCTGACCGTACGCGAGAACCTCGAATTCTTCGGCGGCGCCTACCGGCTGCGTGGAAACGCCTTACGGCAGCGGGTCGATGCGGTCGTCGAGCAGTTCGGCCTGGAACCGTCCGCCTTGAGCGGTCTGCTGCCCGGCGGTTACAAACAGCGCCTGGCGATGGCCGCCGGGTTGATTCACGAGCCGGAAATCCTGTTTCTCGACGAGCCTACCAGCGGCATCGACCCGCTGGCCCGTCGCGCTTTCTGGCGCACCATCACCGGTCTGGCGCAGGGGGGCGTCACCATCGTCGTCACGACCCATTTCATGGAAGAGGCCGAATACTGCGATCGCATCGCCATCCAGGATGCCGGCCGCATGCTCGCGCTGGGCGCACCGCAGGCCGTCCGTGAGCAAGCTGGCGGTGACCATTGCGTCGATATGAACAGCGCTTTCATCGCCATCGTCGAGCAGGGGCGCGCCGCTGGCCGGCTCGCAGGCAACGGGGGACGCGCATGAACCAGTCCGGATTCGTCAGGCGCTTTATGGCGCTGGTGCGCAAGGAAATCCACCAGATGATGCGCGACAAGAGCAATCTGGCCGTCGGCTTGTTGTTGCCGATCGTACTGATCCTGCTCTTTGGCTATGGCCTCTCCATGGACGTGAAGCACGCGCCGATCGCCGTGGTCCTCGAAGATGGCTCCCCCAACGCGCGACAGGCGCTCGATGGTTTGCGGGGATCATCCTTCCTTGCACCGGTCTGGACGAACAGCATGGTCGAGGCCGAGGCGCTCATGCGCGCCGGCGAGGTCGACGCCATCGTGCGCGTGCCGGTCGATTTTTCGCGGCGGCTGGCGGCCAGCGACGCGCGCCTGCAACTCGTGCTCAACGGCGTCGATACGGGCACCGCGAACACGCTCGAGGGCTACGTCAGCGGGGCCGTCAGCCAATCGATGCTGCGCGAAGCCGACTGCGCCGGCGGCAAAGCGAATGCGGCGGCGCGGGGTGAAGTCGTGCAGCGCATGTGGTTCAACGAAGCCGGCAACAGCACCTGGTATCTGGTTCCGGGCCTGGTCGTGCTCGTTCTGACCCTGATCGGCGCGTTTTTGACCTCGCTGCTGATCGCCCGCGAGTGGGAAAACGGTACGCTGGAATCGCTTTTCGTTACCCCGGTCCGACCAATGGAAATCGTGCTCGCCAAAGTCGTTCCCTATATCTTCGTCGGGACGATCGATATCGTCATGTTCCTGCTGGCCGCGCGTTTCCTGTTTGAGGTGCCTATTCGCGGTTCTCTGGTGGTCATCATGGCCGCTTCGCTGCTCTATCTCGTGGTGTCGTTGCTTCTTGGGCTGTTCATCTCCGGCAAGACACGCAACCAGTTTCAGGCTAGCCAGGTGGCACTGATCACCAGCTTCATGCCGGCGATGATGCTCTCCGGTTTTGTTTTCGACCTGCGCAACGTGCCGGTGGTCGTACAGGTCGTCAGCCATCTGCTGCCGGCGACGCACTTCATGGGCGCAATCAAGACGCTGTTGCTGGCCGGCACGCACTGGCCGACGGTACTGCAAAGCGCAGGCATCCTGGCGCTGTACGCCGTCGTCTTGCTCGTCGCCACCACACGAACTCTGCGCAAGACACTGGATTGACGCCATGGACGCCTTCATCGCCACACTCGCCCAGCTTTTTGCCTTGATCCGCAAGGAACTCCTCGCCGTGGTCAAAGACCCGGCCAACCGCGTGATCCTGTTTGTGCCAGCGCTGCTGCAGTCAGTTCTGTTCGGCTACGGTGCCACCTATGACCTGACCCATGTGCCCTATGCGGTACTCGATCAGAGCCGCAGCGCGGCGTCCGTCGAGCTGCTGGCGCATCTGGATGGCACCGGCGTTTTCAAGCGCGAAGCTACGCTCAGTTCAACGCGGCAGATCGCCGAGGCGATCGACGATCAGCAGGTGCTGCTGGTGCTCAGCATCCCCGCCGACTTTGCCGACCGTCTGGCGGCCGGCCAGCGCGCGCCGTTGCAACTGATCCTCGACGGGCGCAATTCGACGACCGCCGGCTCGGCCGCCGGCCATGTCAACGCCGTGGTAACGACTTTCAATCAATCGCTCGGCGCGGCACCGGGGATCAGGATCGAGCGGCGCGCCTGGTTCAATCCCAACCTGGAGTCGCGCTGGGGCATGATGCCCAACCTGATCGCGGCATTGAGCATGATCCAGACGCTGCTGATCGCCGCGCTTTCGGTAGCGCGCGAACGCGAGCAGGGCACGTTCGACCAGTTGCTGGTGACGCCGCTCACGCCGATGCTGATCCTGATCGGCAAGGCGCTTCCGGCGATCTTCATCGGCATCATCCAATCGTCCATCGTCTTTCTGATCATCCGTTTCTGGTTCGGCATTCCCATGAACGGATCGGTCGCGCTGCTCTATCTCGGTCTGTTTACCTTCACGATTGCGGCGGTGGGGGTCGGGCTGTCGATTTCGGCGCTGTCGCTCAACATGCAGCAGGCGATGCTTTACACCTTCCTGCTCATCATGCCGCTGATGCTGCTGTCGGGTTTGCTGACCCCGGTACGCAACATGCCCGAGGTGTTGCAGATCGCCACTTACGTCAATCCGCTGCGCTTCGGGATGAACATCGTGCGTCGCGTCTATCTGGAAGGCGCCACGCTCGGCGATATCTGGCGCCAGTTCATTCCCCTGTTCGTGCTGGCTGTCGTCACGCTGCCGCTGGCGGCCTGGCTGTTCCGCAACCGTCTTGCCTGATTCGAGGTTTTCACATGTCCGATTGTTCTCATCGCTCTTCACGCTTCGGCCTGGCCGCTTGTGTTCTGGCGCTGTTGCTCGCGGGTTGTACCGTCGGCCCGGAATTCGTGAAGCCGACGCCAGCCGCCCCTGACGACTGGACAAGCTGGCGCGCCGCCGACGAGGCGCTGCGTTTGCCCATCGGTGCCGAACAGCCGATCCCGTCGACGTGGTGGACGGCGTTGGGCGATCCGCTGCTCGATCGTCTGCAAGCGCGTGCGCTGAAATCCAGCCCCGATCTACAGATAGCGGCGTTGCACTTCGCCCAGGCACGCGTTCAGCGCAGCACAACAGCTGCACAACAAGTCCCGGAAATCGGCCTCAACGGCGGCGTGAATCGCCAACGCCAGAGCGAATACGCCGCCGGAACCCGGATGCTCGACTTGATCGGCAGCAATCGGGACGCTCTGGCCAAGGCCTTGAGCGAGCCTTTCACTTTTTATCAGGCCGGCTTTGATGCCTCGTGGGAAATCGATCTCTGGGGGCGTGTGCGCCGCTCCATCGAGGCTGCCGATGCCGATGTGGCAAATCAGGCGGCACTGCTCGACCTGGCGCGGCTGAGCCTGGTCAGCGATGTCGCACGCAACTACTTTGAACTGCGGACCACCCAGCGCCAGATCCAGCTCATGCGCGAAGATATCGCCGCGTTGGAATCCCGCCTGCAATTACTGGAGGCGCGGGCGCGGGGCGGCGTCATCAACCATCTGAATCTGGAGCAACAGCGCGCCGAACTGGCCGCGAACAAGGCGCAATTGCCAGCCCTGCTCAGCCAGGAAGGCGCCAGCCTCAACCAGATCGCGCTCCTGCTCGGCGAACCGGCACGGGCGCTGCGTGACGAACTGGGCGCTCCTATTGCCGACAGCCAGACCGCATTGCCCGATCTGGCGCTCGGCCTGCCTTCGGAAGTCGCGCTACGCCGCCCGGACATTCACGCCGCCGAAGCCCGCCTGCATCGCGCCACGGCAAGTATTGGCATCGCACAGGCCGAGCTGTACCCAAGCATCCGCCTCGGCGCGCGTTTTGGCTATGAGTCCTATCTGAGCGGCGAATTCGCCGACTGGGGCAGCCGTACCTGGTCGGTCGGACCAAGCCTGAACCTGCCGCTATTCGACCGTGGACGGCGCAAGAGCATCGTGCAACTCCGGGAACTGGAACAACAGGAAGCCGCGGTGAATTATCAAAAAACGGTACTCAAGGCCTGGCAGGAGATCGACGACGCGTTGAACGCCTACGCGGCTGATCGGCTACAGCTACAAGAGCTTGAAATACGAGAACACGCTTCTGAGCAAGCCTTTCTGCTTGCAAAGGCCAGCCATGATGGCGGTGTCATCGATTTTCTTCCGGTGATCGATGCCCAGCGTAGCTATCTGCAGGCTCGCCGGGATCTGGCGACAACACAGGGACGACTAAGTAGTCGGTTCGTTACCGTCAATAAAGTGCTGGGAAATGCTCCTGGCAGCGAGTGACCGGTCAAGGGCGATATTGCAGATGTGCAGAATAGCAATTACTACCAAAGTCTGTTTTTACCTACCACGACTCAGTCGATCCACCTCCGAACAACAGCTTAGCGACCAATTGCCGACCGATCATAACGACCAGTCGAATGGCAGCTCAGGCCGAGCACTTGTCGGCGAGCAGTCTTCACGAGCGTCAGCTTCACTCACTCACCGGCCATAGCCGCTCGGACACAGCGTAGGACCGGTTAGGGGCGACACCGGGAGTTGGATCGTTGTAGCACTGAACAGAATCCCGTTTCAGATCGGCATCATTCATGCGGCTGAACCGCGGGAGAGCAGCTTTACGCCGTCCGGCCGCAGTTCGCCCTTGGGTGACACGTGCCGGTAGAGCGTCTGCCGGGTAATGCCGAGCTCTTCGCAGAGATCGCCGACCTTGGTTTCCGGTTGCCCCATGGCGGCCAACGCCAGGCGCAACTTGGCGGCGGACATCTTGAATGGGCGTCCGCCTTTCCGACCACGCGCCCGCGCCGAGGCCAACCCAGCGACTGTCCGTTCGGTGATCAACTCCCGCTCGAACTCGGCCAATGCCGCGAAGATGCCGAAGACCAGCTTGCCGGCGGCGGTCGTCGTGTCGACCGCCGCACCTTGACCGGTCAGGACCTTCAATCCCACGCTGCGCGTAGTCAGATCGTGCACGGTGTTGATCAGGTGCCGCAGGTCACGTCCGAGCCGATCCAGTTTCCACACCACCAGCGTGTCGCCTTCTCGCAGCGCCTTCACGCAGGCTGCGAGGCCCGGGCGATCCTCGCGTTTACCCGAGGCCAGGTCCTCGTAGAGATGCACCGGATCGACGCCGGCCGCGATCAGCGCGTCTCGCTGCAAGTCGGTAGCCTGGGAGCCGTCCGCCTTTGACACCCGCATGTAGCCAATCAACATCTTGCACCTGTCACATATACGTCCGATTATGTGACAGTGTGAGGCAGAAAGTTCTCGCCGTCAAAAATTGTCACTTAACCCGTAATTTAGTCTAAGACACGCAAAGGGTGTTTTGGGATGAAATGTGACAAACGAGGTGAGCTACCGTGTTGCGCCTTCCCTGAAGGCACTCCGTTCTCTTAGCGTACGATTTTTTCCGTTTTCTGAGACGACCCCATTCAACGATACATGCCTCTGCTCTTCGACAGCTCGCGGGCCCTCTGTAGCTCTAACTCTTTGCGATGTTCGATCAGCTGCTCAAACTGTTTAACAGCTTGGTTAAAGTCTCCATTTGAGCGGTTAAGCCGTTCACTTGCGCGCTCAAGCGGGCGTTCTCCGCTGATACTTGATTGAACATGCTTTGCAAGTTCTGTTGTGCTTTCATGAAGCCAGCGAGCTCTCGATCCCAACGCTGCACCTGTTGCGTGTAACCGATCTCTAAATCGGTTAAAGCCTCCCTGAATGAACGTTCTGAATCGCTCAGATCGGCTTTGAAATTCGTCTGCATGTCCTGCAATGCTTGCAACATGATCTGTTCTAGTTCGGTCATTTACTTCGTCCACCTCATGACTTGCAACCCTTTGTCCGATTCGTAGGTGTCTTGGATCTTCGCCCCCTTCGGGAGAATGACGTAATTCATTCCTTTCTCGTCCTTCACCGTGCGTATTTTCAAAGGCTCCAGCTCTTTTTTCTGCTGATTCTGCTGGGCGATTTCGTCCCAGTTTTCGCTGATCATCTGGGCCTGATACCAGAGAGCCCCACATCCCAAAAACAGGAGAAATGACAACCCGATCAGCGTTATCACCCAACTCTTGAAGAGGAGCTTTTTCGCTGTTGCGTTGTTCGTGTTGAACGTATCGATCAGCTCGTTCAGAGCATTCGACAACTCCAAGTTCCGGCTGTTTAGGGACTTGATTAAGCTCTCGCTCCGGTCGTTTATAGCGCTGCTGATTGTGTTCGAGCTTTCTTTTAAATCCCTCATTAAAACTTGTTCGTGCTCGTGAAAGGCGTTCATAGCGGCTTTCTCGATAAGCTGCGCTTTCTCTTCTGATTTCACTTTCAAGGCTTGCGCCATGTCCAAGACTGAATTCCCGCTCATAGAGGGCCCCCGTTAAACGTATGTTTTTGCCCCCGTCAGGGGCTGCAATGCTAATGCTGTTCTTGGTTTCGCGGGCAACAGTAAAACCCGCATCAGCAAGGGCTTTGACTACATCAGAACGGCTATTAATTTCGCCGATGTCGTGAAGGTATTTAAGGCCGTGAGTGATCGCAAGTTGTGCGTCTTTGCGATCTGCAGGCAGGTTGTTTGGTAGGGTCACAAGCTGCCGTTTCAACGGGTCGTCAGGATCTTTAAAATCGTTTTCGATGTTCTGGATCGTCTGCCAATCTCGCATCCTGTACCGATCTTGGTCGTGAAAATAAACCTGCAATCTCTTGCCCGTTTGGAGCTCCAAATTCGGTACAACAAAGTTAAGTTCCAAACGCCCTTTGTCGCGGTGTTCCACCCACAAAACGCTGTATTGATCTTTATCCAAAGCCGGAAGGAGGGCCCCCTCAAAGCTATCCATTAGGCGCTGTTTTGTGGCCTCTGGGATGTCCTTCTCTTCGAAGGAAAGCACGCCGCTGGTGTACTTCTGGGCGTACTTACTCGAATCAATCAGGGCCTTGATCTCGTCGGGATCGCCACGCAAAAGCGTAGCGCCCTCGCGGTCCCGATTTTTGCCGAGCAGGTAGTTAACGGGGCCGGAGCCCCCGCCAGCGCCACGCTTAAACATTTTGACAATCATTTGTGCAGGGCCCGCAGTTCTGCAAGTTCGCGCTCAACCGCGCTCAACGCCGAAACGATTTTCACAACATCGAGGGAATCCCATTCCCCCGTGTTTATGCGGCGGGCGATCTGATTCATGTTATTACCAATGCCAGCGAGGGCCCGCAAAAGCGCTGGATCTACAGGGTCAGGGCCTTTTGATTCACGTACCAGGTCGCCTTGCCCAGGATTAAGACATGTGTCGCGCATCCATTCCGCTAACTGCACTTTCGTGGAGTTAAATTTCAGGGTCTCCAACTCCTCAGGGGAAACACGAATTTTAATGATCTTCTCGCGTTTAACAGGCGAAACAGGGCCCTCTGATTTGTCTTCGGGAATCTTCGCGGTTTCTGCTGGGAACAGCGTGAAAGAAACGCCGCAACTTTTGCATGCGGCATGAATACTCCCAATCATCGACACGTCGAAATCTTCGATCTGATAGTAATCAGCCTCGCCGTTCTTACCCCACGCCAAAAATTCACGATTGCCTTCTGTGTGAGACACGCTATTGAACTCGCCGCGATTAATACGAGTGAGAAAACGAGCATGGGTAATTTTCACATCCATCAAACCAAGTGCCATTGGAAAAGCCTCCGGTAAATTGGGGAACTGGTTCCCCTTTTGGACGGGGGCCACAGGGGGGTTTCGGGGGGCGGTACGCCCTCTGAACCAGTACACAGAGAGA
>ERZ650302.1533-NODE-1533-length-12838-cov-19.477040_pt1 | contig 12838 bp, 8 predicted proteins | sample MGYA00376238_ERZ650302 | MGnify/ENA primary metagenome ERZ650302 (study PRJEB26733, sample SAMN07839298) | wastewater metagenome | biome: urban; feature: wastewater treatment plant; material: waste water | place: USA: North Carolina | collected 2016-04-28 ... | reverse complement strand
TTGATGACCTGACCCAAGACTCCGAAGGCAAGGATGTGCTGCGCAAGCGGCTGGCCCAAAAGCGTTCGGAGATCGGCTTCTTGGTCAAGATGATGGAGCTGGCCCCGGAGATGGTGGCTGTGGTCTTCCACCAAGGTTTTCGCTTCACCCGCGCTGCTCCGCTGGAACAGGCGCTGGCTGTGGGGCAAGACCATCTGCCACCGTGGGAAAGCCTGAGCACTTGCATCTCCCTGGAGCCCTGGGCAGCAGCGCTGGCCAAGACGGTGCTTGCAGAGCCAGGTGGCGACCGTTTCATGGTGATCGCTGCCGGTTTGGAGTATTTGCAGCAGGCCAGGTTTGCGGGTTCGGCTGTGGGTGGCGAGGCAGATGCTGAAGGTGATGAGGACGATGCAGACGACCGCGAGCACGACGATGACTACGACGCACTGAGTGCAGACGATGTCGTGGAACCACACGACAGCCGCAGCCGCGAAGAAGCCAGCGCAAACTGGCTGGCCGACGTGGGCTTTGAGCGCAAAGACTGATCCATTCCCCAACCAATGCACCGACATCCATGAGCAATCACCTGGCCCTCATCACCAAAACTACCAGTCTCATTGCTGCAGGCGACATCGTGGGCGCCGAGTCTGCCCTGGCTGAGTTGGCAGACACCGAAGGCGACAACGCCCTGATGGTCGTGCTGGATCAGCTGGAGCCCAAAGACATCTTGGCCGTCATGCGCGAATACGACGACTCCAAGGCCTCCGTAGTGAACCTGCTGGTCACCCCCGAGCAATTCGCGCGGGCCATGGTGCTTGAAAAGCAATACAAGGACCTGACCCACACGCACCTGCGCAACATGGTCAACGCCGTGGTGTTCCGCGACGATGCAGACCCGGTGGAGTTTTTGAACGCGATTGGCAACCTGGAGGGTGGGGCCGAGGCCCTGGCCAATTACTTCGCAGAGAAGTGGAGCCGACTGGAAGCCTTTGCCCGCACCGGCACGTTTGATGCCACCGAGGACTATGGCCCCACGCTGAGCGATGACGAGCTCCTGGCGTCGGGCTATGTGCAGCCCCGCGTGGAGCTCGACGAAGTGGCTGATGGCGACTGGATGCAAATGGCCTGGTTGCTGCGCTATGAATGCCGCGACCTGTTCATTGAAACCTTGCTGGTGCTGCGGGCCAAGGCGCGGGCCTTTGATCTGGGGTTGGACGACGCCGAAGAGCCTGCGGAAGAAGACGACGGCAAGTTTGAGACCAGCGAGACCGACCGCGGCAAGGCCACACCCGCGGCCCGCGTGTCTGATGAAGAATCTGCCATTTGAACGGGCCTGCGAACCAAGCCATGCCTGAAACCACCGATTCCAGCGCTGTGCCAGCGGGCAACGCACTGCAACTGCACGACGCACGCCCGTTCTTCGACAAGGTGCTGGCCCATGGCGTGCGTCGCGGCATCATCGACGCAGAGCGGCTTGCCGCCATCAATGCCGATGCGCCCAAGGGCATCGTGCAGATCGCCCGGTACTTTGGCAGCGAGTTTCTGCGCCCTGAACTCGAAAAAGCGCGGGACCGCATGGTCAACATGATCAGCCTCTACCTGCTGGAGACCACGGGTGGCGACCTCGACAAGGCCGCTGTGTCGCTGCGCGACAACTCGTTGCTGTCGCGTTCCAAAGGCGGGTCCGACATGCTCAAAAAGCTGATCGCCATGCCCGAGAGCAGCAATTTCGGCATGGCGGGTTACGACGATGCGCAGACTGCACTGCTGGCCGTCTGGACGCTGCGCAGCCATGCGGAATACCAGGCCGAACTGGCGCGGCGCAGCCAGATGGCCCAGGCCATCACGGCGGCCCAGTGGCTGGCTGAACAGTTTGACCTGGACACGGACGAGCTGGAGTCTGCCGGGGCGGATGCAGAAGCCGTCATCCGCACCGGCCTCCTGATGCAGGCCCTGGCCCCGAGCGCGATGGCTGCTGGCGAATGGCCGCACACGGTAGGTTTCGAAAAACTGGTGACAGCACTGCGCAAGAAAAAGCAGCCAGCACCCACCGCGCTGCGTTTGCCCCCAGGCCTGCCTGCAGACATGCGCCCGGTGGTTCAGGCACAGTGTCCGGCAGTGCTGGCCGACTTGCCCAAGCTCCTGGATGCGGCTGTGCCGCTGCGCAATTTGCTGCGTCCCATGGGGGCCTTTCGCGCGCGGTACTTTCTGCTGGACGACCCCTTGGCCGAGGTCGATAGCTACCACCGCAGCCTGGATGCACTGGACGAAGCTGCAGAGCCACCGCAGCCCGCCAGCAAGCTATGGACCAAGACCACACAAGGCAACGACGATGAGCATTCGCTGCTCACGCTGTTCTTGTGCGTGGCTGCTGGGGTTCCGAAGAAGACGCTGCTCACCGAAAAAGCTGCAGCCAGCCTGGTGCGCCGCATTCGCAAGCATGGGTGGCAGCCCCCATTGGCGGCTGAGTTCATTCAGGCCCACGCGCCTGGCGTGTACCAAGACGATTACCTGGCGCTGTGGAACGGTTTTGTTCAAGAGGCGACCAGGACCTTGACCAGCGATATGGACTACCAACTGCACGACGCATTGGCGCTGTTGCGTCGGGAGTGCCACGTCGCTGGCTGACGGCGTGGTCGTGTGCTGTGCCGCGTTGTGGTCGCAGACCTGACGCTTCGGTGTCTGGTTCGCGCCACTGCGCAGGGTATAAAAATCTCTGTGCCGTGCTTTGGTATGTAGCCGGGCAGGTTAACATTTAAAAGTCATTTCGGCGGCATGTTCTGAAAAACCTGTCGGCGGTTTGTTGGTGGTGGTTGCTCGACTCCCGGCTACACGCCAGCGGTTTTTGCTACTTCGCTCGCTCCCAAACCGGCGCCTCACGCCCTCCTGCAGTGCACAGTCCCACCCTTATTGCCCTTGCCGCCATCCTCGCGGCGCTGGTCACCGCTGTGCTGCATTTGGTGTGGCGGTTCAACAGGCACATTCCTGGGCTGGGTTTTTGGGTGCTTTCATTTTTGAGCGCCTCCGTTTTTGGTGCCAGCCTGCTGGTGCGCGAGCACATGCCCTTGGTGCTCTCTGTGGTGGTGGCCCAGGCAGGCATTGCAGTGGCGGCGTATTGCTGCTTTCTGGGCGGCCGCGCCTACCTGGGGCTGCGGCTGCCACACCATGGATATGCAACGGCAGCGATTGTTGCGGTGGTGGCGTTGGCGGTTTATTTCACCGTGGGGCATCCCCATCCGGTAGCGCGCTTTGTGCTTTCGGGTTTGGTGGGTGGGGTGTACTTCCTGCTCACAGCGGTCACCTTGGCGCGGGGTGGCTTCAACAAGGTACCCGCCCGTTATATTTTTGCGGCCATGGTGGGTTTTCATGGCGCATTTCTGCTGCTCCGGCCGGCGCTGTTTGGTCTGATCAGCGCGGCGGAGGCCGGGTCCGACATGGCGCAGCGGATTTCGCAGTATGTGGCGCTGGAATCGACCGTGGCCTTGGTGATGATCGCCTTCGGGACCTTGCTGCTGACCAACGAACACGTCACCACAGAACTGCGCCATCTGGCGGAAATGGACTCGCTGACCAACGTGTTCAATCGCCGCGCCTACCTCACGCTGCTGGACAAGGCCATCAGCAACGCCCAGCGCACGCGCCAGGGGCTGCCCGTGCTGGCGCTGGACCTCGACCACTTCAAGAAAATCAACGACACCTGGGGTCATGGCGGGGGGGACGATGTGCTGCGCCAGTTTGTGGCCCTGGCCCAGCAGTGCCTGCGCAAGGAAGACGTGATGGGCCGGCTGGGCGGTGAGGAATTCGCCATTTTTCTGCTCAACGCCGATGGGCAGGGCGCCGAAGCGGTAGCCGAGCGCCTGCGTGCCTTGGTGGAAACCCAGCCTTTGCGTTCAGACCACCACGCCATTCCCGTCACGGTGAGCATTGGGGTAGCCCTGTGCACGCGCGGTGATTCCGCCGAGACAGTGCTCAAGCGTGCGGATGCGGCCATGTACCTGGCCAAGCAAAACGGGCGCAATCGTGTCGAAGTGGTGGCGTCTCCAGTGCCAATCTAGGGCGCTTGCGAACGGGGCGCCTCGCAGTGGGAGGGGCGGTGGAGTCGCCTTTCTCTTTTTGCTATTAAAAATGTAGCTGGTAGCGCTTTTCTGTAAAGCGCTAGAGCCCATTTTGATGTGTATAGCCACTGCCTGGTGCCGCCAAGCTGTCTCTTCACTCCAGGCGCCATGAGCATTGATGCAGGTCAATTGATGCGCGCCCGGCTCCCTGGCTTGTCATGCGGATGGCATAGCATTGACTGCTTCAAGGCTTCACCCGATGCGTGTTCTTGCGCACTGGCCCAGCGGCGTGCGGTGAAGGCCACAAGGAGGAAGCATGAACAAGAAGCTCAAGACCTTTGCTGCCGCAGTGGTGCTGCTGGCGGTACTGGCTGCAGGGCTGGTGTATTGGGCGCCCTGGAAGACCCAGGGGCCCGGCGAGGGATTTGTCAGCGGTAACGGCCGCATTGAAGCCACGGAGGTGGCCGTCGCCACCAAGCAAGCGGGCAGGGTGCTCGACATCCTCGTGGGCGAGGGCGACTTTGTGACAGCTGGCCAGCCCGTGGCCCGCATGCAGATCGACAGCCTGCAGGCCCAGCGCGACGAGGCCATGGCCCGCCTGCAGCAGGCCCAGCTGGCTGTGAGCAGTGCCCAGGTGCAGGTGGCCCAGCGCGAGAGCGATTACCAGTCGGCCCTGGCGGTGGTAGCGCAGCGCGACAGCGATCTGGATACCGCCAAGCGGCGCCTGCCACGCTCTGAACAACTTGCGCGCGACGGTTTCTTTTCCACCTAATTGCTCGATGACGACCGTGCCAAGGTGCGCAGCCTGCAAGCCGCCCTGACAGCAGCTCAGTCGCAGGCCAAGGCCGCGCAGGCGGGCATCAGTGCCGCCCGCACCCAGGTGACCAGTGCCGAGGCCAATGTGCGCGCGCTGCAGGCCACGCTGGCCCGCATCGACGTGGAGTTGGCCGACAGTGAACTCAAGGCCCCGCGCGATGGCCGCGTGCAGTTCCGCGTGGTGCAGCCCGGCGAGGTGGTGGGCGCAGGTGCCCGCGTGCTGCAGTTGGCCGATTTGACCGATGTGTACATGACCTTCTTTCTGCCCGAAACCGTGGCAGGCCGCGTGGCGCTGGGCAGCGAAGTGCGCATCGTGCTCGACGCCGCACCAAATTTCGTGATCCCTGCCAGCGTCTCGTTCGTTGCCAGCACGGCGCAGTTCACCCCCAAGACGGTGGAGACCGCCAGCGAACGGCAAAAACTGATGTTCCGCGTGCGCGCGCAAATCCCCAAGGAGCTGTTGGTACGCCACCGCGAACAGGTCAAGACCGGCCTGCCCGGCGTGGCCTGGCTGCGCATTGACCCGAACGCCACCTGGCCCCAGCAACTGGCTGTGAAGGACAGCCTGCAAACCGCAGCCCCCAAGGCCGCACAGTGACCGCACCCGTCGTCACCCTCACGGGCGTCAGCCAGCGCTACGGCGCCACGGTGGCGCTGGAAGACATCGATCTGGAAGTGCCTGCAGCCCGCATGGTGGGCCTGATCGGGCCGGACGGGGTGGGCAAATCCAGCCTGATGGCCCTGGTGGCCGGGGCCCGCGCCGTGCAGCAAGGGCAGGTGCTGGTGCTGGGCGGCAACATGGCCGATGGGCGCCACCGCGATGCCGTGTGCCCGCGCATTGCCTACATGCCGCAGGGCCTGGGCAAAAACCTGTACCCCACGCTGTCGGTGGAAGAGAACCTGCAGTTTTTTGGCCGCCTGTTTGGCCACGACGCGGCGGAGCGCCGCCGCCGCATCGACGACCTGACCCGCAGCACCGGGCTGCACCCGTTTCTGGCACGGCCCGCAGGCAAGCTCTCGGGCGGCATGAAGCAGAAGCTGGCCCTGTGCTGCGCGCTCATCCACGACCCGGACCTGCTCATCCTGGACGAGCCCACCACCGGCGTGGACCCGCTGGCCCGCGCCCAGTTCTGGGACTTGATCGCCCGCATCCGCGCAGGGCGCCCCGGCATGAGCGTGCTGGTGGCCACGGCCTACATGGAAGAAGCCCAGCGCTTTGACTGGCTGGTGGCCATGGACGAAGGCCGCATCCTCGCCACGGGCACGCCTGCCGAGCTGATGCAGCGCACCGGCCACGCCAGCCTGGAAGCCGCCTTTGTGGCCCTGCTGCCCGAGGCCAAGCGGCGCGGGCACCAGCCCGTGGTCATCACACCCTTGCAAGCCGATGCGGCGGCAGAAATCGCCATCGAAGCCCAGGGCCTGACCATGCAGTTTGGCGACTTTGTGGCGGTGGACCATGTGAGCTTTCGCATCCAGCGCGGCGAGATTTTTGGCTTTTTGGGCAGCAACGGGTGCGGCAAGTCCACCACCATGAAGATGCTCACCGGCTTGCTGCCCGCCACCGACGGCAAGGCCTGGCTGTTTGGCCAGCCGGTGGACCCCAAAGACATGGCCACGCGCCGCCGCGTGGGCTATATGTCGCAGGCGTTCTCGCTGTACAGCGAGTTGTCGGTAGAGCAAAACCTGGTGCTGCACGCCCGGCTGTTTCATGTGCCAGAGGCCGAGGTGCCCCAGCGCGTGCAGACCATGCTGGAGCGGTTTGACCTGCAGGCCGCCCGCAGCACCTTGCCCATGCAGTTGCCGCTGGGCATGCGCCAGCGCCTGTCGCTGGCCGTGGCCATGGTGCACCAGCCCGAGCTGCTGATCCTGGACGAGCCCACCTCGGGCGTGGACCCGATTGCGCGCGACAACTTCTGGCGGCTGATGGTGGAGCTGGCCCGGCGCGACAAGGTCACCATCTTCATCTCCACCCACTTCATGAACGAGGCCGAGCGCTGCGACCGCATCTCGCTCATGCACGCAGGCCGGGTGCTGACCAGTGCGGCCCCGGCAGACATCGTGGCCCAGCGCGGCGCTGCCACGCTGGAAGAAGCCTTCATTGGCTACCTGCAAGAGGCTGCAGGCAGCCCAAGCCTAGCAGAGCAGGGGGGCGATGCGCCAACGCCAGCAGCCGCTGCAGCAACACCCGTGTTGCATGCTGCGCCAGCCCGTGCTGGCTGGGCCACCCGCTTGCGCCACAGCCTGGTTCGCATCTACAGCACGCAGTGGCGCGAAGCGCTGGAGCTGCGGCGTGACCCGGTGCGCAGCGCCCTGGCCCTGCTGGGCTCGCTGCTGCTGATGTTTGTGATGGGCTACGGCATCAGCATGGATGTGGAGAGCCTGCGCTTTGCCGTGCTGGACCGCGACCAGACGGCCACCAGCCGCGCCTATGCGCTCAACCTGTCGGGTTCGCGCTATTTTGTAGAGCGCCCACCGCTGGTCGAATACGCCGAGCTGGACCGGCGCATGCGCTCGGGCGAGCTGTCGCTGGCCATCGAGATCCCGCCTGGCTTTGGCCGCGATGTAGAGCGGGGCAAGCCTGTGCAGATTGCCGCCTGGGTAGACGGTGCCATGCCCCAGCGCGCACAGACCGTGCTGGGCTACGTGCAGGGCATGCACCAACAGTGGCTGGTCGATGCGGTGCGCAGCCGCACCGGCGTGGCCCCCACGGCCTTGCTGGAGGTGGAAACCCGCTACCGCTACAACCCCGATGTGCGCAGCCTGCCCGCCATGGTGCCTGCGGTCATCCCGCTGCTGCTGCTCATGCTGCCCGCCATGCTCACTGCCTTGGCGGTGGTGCGTGAGAAGGAAATGGGCTCCATCATCAACCTGTACGTCACGCCCACCACGCGCACCGAATTTATGCTGGGCAAGCAACTGCCCTATGTGGCGCTGGCCATGCTCAACTTTGGGCTCATGGCGCTGGCGGCCGTCACAGTGTTTGGCACGCCCATCACGGGCAGCTTTGCCACGCTGACCGGTGCGGCGCTGCTGTTCAGCCTGTGCTCCACGGGCATGGGGCTGCTGGCGTCTACCGTCACGCGCAGCCAGATTGCGGCCATGTTCTTTGCCATGGTGGGCACGCTGATCCCGGCGGTGCAGTTTGCCGGGCTCATCAACCCTGTGTCGTCGCTGGTGGGCGTGGCCCGGTGGATTGGCGAGGTCTACCCCGCCAGCCACATGTTCACCATCAGCCGGGGCGTGTTCAGCAAGGCGCTGTCGCTGCAAGACCTGCAGCCCGAGTTCTGGGCGCTGGCGATCTCGGCACCCGTCATCATCGGCACCGCAATTGCGCTGCTGCGTAAACAGGAGAGCTGACATGCCCGTAGCCCCGACCCCTGTGCGCGGCACCGGCCGCTGGGCTGTGCTGTGGGCACGCTGCGCCACCATCTTCCGCCTGGGCATCAAAGAGCTGTGGAGCCTGTGGCGCGACCCGATGATGCTGGTGCTCATCGTCTACACCACCACGCTGGCGGTCTACAGCGCGGGCAAGGCCCAGCCAGAGACGCTGAACCACGTGCCCATCGCCATCGTGGACGAGGATGTGTCCACCCTCTCGCAGCGCATTGCCACCGCCTTTTTTGCGCCGCAGTTTGTGGGGCCCGACCTGATTGCCCCGCAGGATGTGGACCCTGGCCTGGACGCCGGCCGCTACACGCTGGTGCTGCACATACCGCCCAACTTCCAGCGCGATGTGCTGGCAGGCAAGGTGCCGCGCGTGCAGCTCAACATGGACGCCACGCGCATGATGCAGGCCTTCACATCCAACGGTGCGGTGCAGCAGATCGTTCAGCTGGAGGTGGCCGAGTTTGTGCAGCGCTACCGGTCTGTGCCTGCGCCTGCCATTGATCTGGCCGTGCGCGCCCGGTTCAACCCGGCTTTGACGCCTGCGTGGTTTGGCTCGGTGATGGAGCTGATCAACATCGTCACCATGCTCTCCATCATCCTCACCGGTGCGGCGTTGATCCGCGAGCGCGAGCACGGCACCGTGGAGCACTTGCTCGTCATGCCCGTCACCCCGGCCGAGATCATGCTGGCCAAAGTGTGGGCCATGGCGCTGGTGGTGCTGGTGGCCACCTGGGTGTCGCTCACCGTGGTGATCCGCTGGGCGATTGGGGTGCCGATTGAAGGCTCGATACCGCTGTTTTTGCTGGGCACGGTGCTGCACCTGTTTGCCACCACGTCCATGGGCATCTACATGGCCACCCTGGCGCGCAGCATGCCGCAGTTTGGCCTGTTGATGGTGCTGACCATGATGCCGCTGGAGATGCTCTCAGGCGGCGTGACCCCGCGCGAGAGCATGCCGCTGTGGGTGCAGTACGTGATGTCTCTGGCCCCCACCACGCATTTCACCGAGCTGTCTCAGGCCATCCTGTACCGGGGCGCGGGGTTGTCGGTGGTGTGGTCGTCGCTGGTGTGGCTGTTGGCCATCGGCGCCGTGCTGTTTGCCCTGGCGCTGGCGCGCTTTCGCAAGACTATCTCGCAGATGGCTTGATCTTGCGCGCCCATTGCTATTGAGGTTGCTATTGATTTGGTAGCTGCTTGCGCTTGCAGGATAAGCGCTGGAGCCGATTTTTACATAAAGTCCACGTTACCGGGCCGCCCAGGCAAGTTCAATGCCGCCGTGGGTGCCGGCTGGCTCGCCACGCGCTGGCCGCGCCGCCAGACGCCCAGGCGCGCGGCCCGCAGGCGAATGGCTTCTGCCGGGTTGCGCGCATGCAGCAGCACAAAGTCGGCATGGCAGCCGGGGGCCAGGCCGTAGCCCTCCAAGCCCAGCAGGCGGGCAGGGTTCACGGTCACCGCATCAAAGCACTGGCGCATGCCCGCCTGGCTGGTCATCTGCCCCACATGCAGGCCCATGTGCGCGGCCTCCAGCATGTCGCCGCTGCCGCCGCTGTACCAGGGGTCGAGCACGCAGTCGTGGCCAAAGGCCACCGTCAGGCCTGCGGCCATCAGCTCGGGCACGCGGGTCATGCCCCGGCGCTTGGGGTAGGTGTCGTGGCGGCCTTGCAGGGTGATGTTGATGAGCGGGTTGGCCACCACGCCCAGGTCGGCCTCACACATCAACGGGATGAGCTTGCTCACGTAGTAGTTGTCCATGCTGTGCATGGAGGTGAGGTGCGAGCCCGTGACGCGGCCGTGCAGGCCCAGGCGCTGGGTTTCAAAGGCCAGGGTCTCGACGTGGCGCGAATGCGGGTCGTCGCTTTCGTCGCAGTGCATGTCCACGCGCTTGGCCAGCTTCGCGGCCAGTTCGCAGAGGATTTTTACGCTCTCGGCGCCTTGTGCCATGGTGCGTTCGAAGTGCGGAATACCGCCCACCACATCCACGCCCATGTCCAGTGCCCGCTTCAGGTTGTCCAGCCCGCCCTGGCGGCGCAGCACGCCGTCTTGCGGAAAGGCCACCAGTTGCAAGTCCAGGTAAGGTGCCACGCGCTGCTTCACATCCAGCAGGGCCTGCACCGGCAGCAGGCTGGGGTCGCTGGTGTCCACATGGCTGCGGATGGCCAGCAGCCCGCGCGCCACGGCCCAGTCGCAGTACTGCAATGCGCGCTGCACGATGTCGTCGTGCGTGAGCTGGGGCTTGAGCTCGCCCCACAGCGCAATGCCTTCGAGCAGGGTGCCGCTTTCATTCACACGCGGCTGGCCGTAGCTCAGGGTCGAATCCATGTGGAAATGCGCGTCCACAAACGGCGGGCTCACCAGCAGGCCGCCTGCGTCCACTGTTTCATGCGCTGGGGCTTGCAGGCCTTCAGTCACTTCGGTGATGCGGCCGTTTTGCACGGCAATCGACATGTTCTGGCGCCCGTCGGGCAGGGTGGCATGGGTGATGAGCAGGTCAAGCATGGGATGAGAGGGGCAGGACGGGTTTTGCTCAGGATACGTTGTTTTTGCGATCTGCAGAGGTGCTGCGCTTCAGTGCTGGGCGCGGGAGATATGCACTTGCATTGTGGTTGCGAAGGCGTGTGTAGCTCTTGATGTCATGGTGATGAAAACGACACGCGGAATCGGGCCACCTGAACCAAATGGGTATCTAACATGAATCATTGATAGGTATCAAAGCGCTGGCGGTTTGGCTGACAAAGAATGCCTCTGAGCCTGCCGAACCCCAGTCGTCGCAGCCCGCGGCGGGCCTATTGGAGGGATGGAGATTGAGCCATCTTGGGCCGCGACATACAAGGAGTCCCCATGACAACCCGAAAGCTGGCGCGCCTTGCGGCCCTGGCACTGTCCACTCTGGCTCTGGCCGCCACTGCACAACACAAAGATGGTGCTACGGACCCTGAGGTGAAATACCAGGCAGGTTCTTCACCTCTGGCCGATGTACCGATGTACCAAAGCACGAACCCCAAAGCGCCGAAGATGACGCAGGCCGAGTTCGATCGCGCTCGCCAGATCTACTTCGAGCGTTGCGCTGGCTGCCACGGTGTGCTGCGCAAGGGCGCCACCGGCAAGCCCCTGACCCCTGACATCACCATGGCCAAGGGCACCGACTACCTGAAGGTGTTCATTGCCTACGGTTCGCCCGCTGGCATGCCCAACTGGCAGACTTCCGGTGAAATGAGCGAGGCCGATGTCGACATGATGGCCCGCTACATCCAGCAGGATCCTCCCATGCCCCCCGAGTGGAGCATGGCGGACATGAAGAAGACCTGGAAGGTGATGGTGCCCCCGAAGGATCGCCCCACCAAGAAGATGAACGATTACAACATCGCCAACATCTTCTCGACCACGCTGCGTGACACGGGCGAAGTGGCGCTGATTGACGGTGACACCAAGCAGATCATCAACATCGTCAAGACCGGCTACGCGGTGCACATTTCGCGCACCTCGGCATCGGGCCGCTACCTGTTCGTGATCGGCCGCGATGGCCGCGTGAACATGATCGACCTGTGGATGGCCAAACCAGACAACGTTGCGGAAATCCGCATTGGTCTGGAAGCCCGCTCGGTGGACACCTCCAAGTACAAGGGCAAGGAAGGCGACTTCACCGACAAGCTGGCCATTGCTGGCGCCTACTGGCCCCCTCAGTTCGTCATCATGAATGGCGACACGCTGGAGCCCATGAAGATCGTCTCGACCCGTGGCATGACGGTGGACACCCAGGAATACCACCCTGAGCCCCGCGTCGCGTCCATCGTGGCATCGCACTTCAAGCCTGAGTTCATCGTGAACGTGAAGGAAACCGGCAAGACCCTGATGGTGGACTACAAGGACGTAGACGCCCTCAAGATCACCGAGCTGGGTTCAGCCCGTTACCTGCACGATGGCGGCTGGGATTCGACCAAGCGCTATTTCATGGTGGCAGCGAATAACAGCAACAAGATCGGCGTGGTGGATGCCAAGGAAGGCAAGCTGCAAGCCGTGGTGGACGTGGGCAAGATCCCTCACCCCGGCCGTGGCGCCAACTTTGTGCACCCCAAGTTCGGTCCCGTGTGGTCTACCGGTCACTTGGGTGACGAAACCATCTCGCTGATCGGCACCGACCCCAAGAAGCATGCCCAGTATGCGTTCAAGGAAGTCGCCAAGCTCAAGGGCCCAGGCGGCGGTGCGCTGTTCATCAAGAGCCACCCCAAGTCGCAGCACTTGTACTCGGACGCTCCACTGAATCCTGATCCAAAGATCTCGCAGTCGGTGGTGGTGTACGACATCAAGAACCTGGACAAGGGCTACACCGTGTTGCCAATCGCCGAGTGGGCTGGTTTGCCTGACGACGGCGGTGCCAAGCGCGTGGTGCAGCCAGAGTTCAACAAGGCGGGCGATGAAGTGTGGTTTGCCGTCTGGTCTGCCAAGGACAAGCAATCTGCCCTGGTGGTGGTGGACGACAAGACCCTCAAGCTCAAGGCTGTGATCAAGGACCCACGTCTGATCACCCCCACGGGTCACTTCAACATCAACAACACGCAGCACGACGTGTATTGATGGCCCAAGGCACTGTGCGGCTTGCCCGC
>ERZ650302.1532-NODE-1532-length-12842-cov-8.362086_pt1 | contig 12842 bp, 14 predicted proteins | sample MGYA00376238_ERZ650302 | MGnify/ENA primary metagenome ERZ650302 (study PRJEB26733, sample SAMN07839298) | wastewater metagenome | biome: urban; feature: wastewater treatment plant; material: waste water | place: USA: North Carolina | collected 2016-04-28 ... | reverse complement strand
ATCAACGACAATATCGTATTGACCAAGTGCATCAATAAAAATCGTAATATCTGATGATGATATTTTATTCTTCTTTTCTGCTTTCAACATCACACTAGCCGCTTCTAATGCCCATAAAGATGGCACAAATGCTCGTTGAAATGGCATTACTTTTAAAACAGATTGAGCATAAATATGATGTTCTGGTTTATCTGCACCAAGTAACCAACGCATAACCACAGAGTTATCAAGGACAAAGCTCATTCACGCCCGTCCTCAATCCATGATTTTAACGTATCCTGCGAAATTGTAGAATTTTCCATAAAATTAAGCATAGTTGTGACGGCTGCCTGACGCCTGGCAAATTGCTGCTCATTATGGCTTTCCATTTTACGATGTTTCATCAGCATTTCATTTAACATCATGCTCAATGTAGTCGTATTTAATAAGCCTGCCCGACCTGCTTCCGCTACTAATTCATCAGGTAGCTGTATCGTCAAAGATGTCATTACACACCTCTTTTATAGAATAATTTGAACTCAATGCTAGCATATTTTTAAACCAAACAGCATACGCTCAATTAAGAGCGATAATCGGCATTAATTTTGACGTAGTCATAAGAAAAATCACAGGTATAAACTGTGTCTTTCGCTTCACCTCGTCCTAAATCAATACGAATCGTGATTTCTTTCTCAGCCATCACAGCAGCGCCTGCTTCTTCGGTATAGTCAGGATTCGCACCACCATCCAAGCAAATCTGGACATCACCTAACCAAACTTGTACTTTACTACTATCTAGGTTGGGTACACCTGCCTTACCAATCGCCATCACAATTCGCCCCCAGTTTGGATCTGAAGCGAATAAAGCAGTTTTAATTAACGGCGACTCAGCAACGCTATAGGCAACATCACAACATTCTTGAGTATTTTCTCCACCATCAACCTGTACAGTAATGAACTTGGTCGCACCTTCACCATCACGCACAATCAATTGCGCTAAACGGTTCATAATACGCGCCAGCACATCAAGAACCTGTTGATAACGTGCATCCTCTTGGCTCTGAATCTCAACACCACCTGCTAATCCAGTTGCGACAAAAATACACGAATCATTGGTTGAGGTATCACCATCAATGGTAATACGGTTAAACGAATGCTCAACCGTGGTTTGCAGTAACCGCTGTACCATTTCACGGCTAATCGGCGCATCGGTTGCCACAAAGCTGAGCATGGTCGCCATATTTGGACGAATCATGCCTGCACCTTTACTAATCCCCGTCATCGTATAAGTTACGCCGTCCAGTTCAAACTGCTCAGATGCACCTTTTGGTGTGGTATCTGTGGTCATAATACCTGATGCAGCATCCGCCCAACGATCAGCATTTAAATCATTTAATGCAGGTTGAATACCTTGCACTAAACGTTCAATTGGTAATTGCTCACCAATCACACCCGTTGAAAACGGTAAAATCTGATTGGTTTGCACGCCTGCTAACTCAGCCAACTTGGCACAAGTAGCTTCTGCATTTTTATAACCGACTGTGCCTGTTGCAGCATTGGCATTGCCTGTGTTGATAATCAAGTAACGTGGTGTATTTTCTGCTAAATGCTTTTTACTCAATTGAACAGGCGCAGCAGCAAAAGCGCTTTGGGTAAACACCCCTGCAACGTTTGAGCCTTCAGCAAATTCAAAAATGACCAGATCGCGTCGGTTTGGATAACGTACATACGCCTCAGTTGAGCCAATTTTTACACCCTGCACCACATGCATAAGTGGCATAGTTACGTCACCAACAGCCATTTTTAAACTTCCATTCAATTTGTTATGAAAAAGAAAATGAATACATACCCTATATATGAGACTCGGAAAGGTCATCTACAACCTGCGTGGTATTTGTAATATCCCGTTTCTGCGATAGATAAAACAAATGCAACAAGTGAACAGTTTTTGTAGATGACAATGCCTTTGGTTACTTTGGGCGAAACCAAAGTAACTCGAACCGAAGGTTATTCCTAATATTGAATTACACTAAGCAAGACACCGCCTCGCGAATAACTGAGTTACGGTTCAAGTCCTAAAATATGTCGATTCATATCTGTTAAGTAGCTTATTCCAAAAAGAAATGAAAATCGAGTATTAACACTACAGATTATGGAATTTGGCTTTGCTCTAAACTCAGTAAAATCTGCTTCTTATCCAAACCACCTGCAAAACCAACTAATGCCCCACTCGAACCAATCACCCGATGACATGGCGCAATAATTGAAATTGGGTTTCTACCATTGGCTGCCCCAACAGCACGCACTGCTTTTTCATTACCAATCTGAACGGCTATTTCCTTATAACTACGTGTTTCGCCATATGGAATAGTTAATAAAGTCTGCCAAACCTGTTGTTGAAAATCTGTCCCTTGAAAGTCCAAAGGTAAATCAAATTGCTGACGTTGCCCTGCAAAATACTGTTCTAATTGTTTTTTAACTCGAAGTAACATCGGATGTTGATGATCTTCTATCAGTTCAGCCAGTCGAACTCGTTTATGATCTTCATTGTCCCACATCACGGCGACCAGTGCATGATCATGAGCAACCAGTTTTAATGCACCCACAGGAGAATCCATGTACATATACACCAGTTGCATTACACTCTCCTTAAACCATTAATTTGATGACAATTTCATCAGCATTAAGCCAGATACAATTAATATTGCAGCAATCATTCGCATCGCAGTCATTGGTTCATTTAAAACTATGATGCCAACAATAAATGATCCTATCGCACCAATTCCCGTCCAAACCGTATAAGCTGTACCCAAAGGCAACGATCGCATTGCAATTGACAATAATACGACACTTAAAATCATAAAAATGAGGGTCACGATACTTGGCGTTAGCTTGGTAAAACCCTCAGACATCTTCATTGAATATGCCCAAATAATTTCAAAAATACCCGCCAAAATTAAAATTGCCCATGCCATTTTTCACACTCAACCTTAACAAGAGTTGGGTCGTCCCAACGTGATGCTTTTGAAGTGAGGTCGTCCTCTTAGGAAAAGCAGTGTACTGTAAAATTTCGAGATTATGTGAAAGGTTATGTATGGATTCCAGTGCAGTATTTTAAAAATTAAAAGCTTTATCTAAGGTTAAGATTTACTGCCATGAAATCTGATCGACCTGCATTAGCTCACATGCCCCGTTTCCTGTATCTTCACGGGATAAAGAACTTTTCCAATGCCAGCCATCTTTTGTCTGTATTTCGATTAAAGAACCCTTTAAATAGACTAAATCATCTTTTTTAATTTTTTTCATTTGAGATGCGACATAAGCATTGGCAGGAACCAGATGCATATTGGCACTATGCGTTGCGATTTCTCTCAAAGAAATAGGCGGTTGATGATCTATACGCCAGTGATACCAACGATTACTTTGTGATACATCAATTTGTTTATAGATCTGCGGATTTGCCATATCTCCCCAACCAACAGCAATATCCATTGGTGAAAATTCAGCTTCACGCCCTAAATTGTAGTCTTCTCTAGAAAGCACACGAAATGCGCCTTCATAACGCTCTAATGCATTAATCTGTACGCCTTGTTGAGTGGTCATTTGACTAATATTTGGCGCTGGTTTTAATACCTGTGTCCAAACCAACCATGCGATAGCCAATCCTAGTAGGCCATACATCCATCTTGGCATGCTTAATTATCCTTCTTTCTCTGTAAGCATTTTATCCATTGCTTTAAATGATTGAAGCATGAAATTAAAAAATGACCTAAAACACTTAAATAATTATCCTGCGACTCAACTTTATGGTCCTGTAAAGTTGCAGTATCTGTATTCAAAGTATTCATTTCTAAAGGTTCATAATGTGACAAAGTTTGTTGTAACTCAGCTCCCAAGCTCAAGCGAATTAGAGCAATTGTCACCTCATCAATTCCATAATGATGATATAAAGTTAGATGACGTGTATCCAAATCAATACTATGTTCAACTAAAATTTCAGCAAATGGCAATAATGCTTTTCGAATCCGTTGTACTTCCACCAAACTACTCATGTGTGGAATATAATAAAAACTGACTTTCATACTGCCATCACGTGGAACAGCGTCAAATTGAGTTATCAAATTTTGTGTTTTTTCTCTCCGACTTAGAGATTCATTTGCTTTATCAGTTATTAAATTGTCTTGTTGTTCTAAAGCCATTTATGCACCATGAATGACTCAAAAAAGATACTGTCAGTATAAACCAACAGTATCTCAGGGAAGTGACATTTTAGACAAAGGATCAGAACTTTAACGTAAGTCCCAAACCATATAGCCAACCTTTTTTACTGTCTGTAGCCGACTGTAATTCGGTTTGTTTCAAACCTTTGTTGTATGCATAAGCGACATCAATAAATGGCATTATTTTTTTACTGATTTCATAACGCGTTTGCAGGCCTATCTGAAGTTTAGATAATCCAGATTTATTTGCATAACTTGACTCATCATTGAATATTACATCTGCATTCAAATAAGGTTGAGCAATCAACTTTTGCGTAAATAATACATCGCGTGTTGTTTCCAAACTCAGTTGCCAGCGTTGGTTTTGACCTGCATAAATATAGGCTTCGGTTTCAAAAAAATACGGCGCTAGACCATGTAATCCCAATACCGCGTCCCATTGATTTTTATCATGCTTTTGCTCAGGCTGATATTGATAACGAACACCTGTTTGTACATCCCAAAAGTCAGCAACATTGCGGCTGTATAACAGCTTTGTTTCGGTTTGAGTTTTTTCCGATTCTGCTTTTTCAACATGTGCTTGAATGAATATTTTATTTTTATCACTTCCCACCCATGTTTTTAGCTCAGTACTGGCACTGCCTCGACCATCGTCATCAACGATCCATGCATTTTTAATCGCTGTGGCTTGATAAATTTGTCCACCATGTTCACGATGATGATCATGTGTATCATGTTGAATATCAGATGGTACTTGCTTTAATTCAGGTTGATGTTCTGAATGATCAACAGGAGATGATGTCTCCATCAATATATTCTGTTGTACCGACTGATCCATTTGCATCATTTGATCATGCCCCTCATGTGCAGATGCAAATACACTCAAACAAGAAACCATGCCACCAATTGCCAATAATTGTGTATAGCGTTTCATCGTAGAAGCTTGCTTAGTGATGTGCATGGCTCGCTCCTTGAGTAGGTTGAACAGACATAGTTTGTGAAACTTTGCTGCCATCGACATTTGCGACAATCAATTTACTCATCATGCCCGCACTCATGTGGTATAACAGGTGACAATGAATCGCCCATTCACCGAGCTCATCCGCAGTCAGTAGAGCTGTAACAGTTTTGCCCGGCGGCACGATCACCGTATGTTTATTTGGCATATCCTGCGGTGCCTGACCATTCTCCAACTGCATAAACATGCCATGTAAATGCATTGGATGCGCCATCATACTTTCATTCACAAATTTGAGACGGATACGTTCGCCATAACGCACGGTTAAAGGTTTGAAGTCAGGATCACTAAACTTTTTACCATCAATCATCCAGATGTAACGCTCCATCGTGCCCCCAAGACGAATCACCAATTCTCGCTCTGCTGGACGACTATAACGCTCAGGTTGTGATTGCAACGACTTCAAATCTGCATAAGTTAAGGCTTTCTGACCGATTGGTGTTGCTGCATTCGCCCAGCCCTGAACGGTATCTGAAGTTATTTTTTCAGAAGATACCACCATCTGGTGTTGGCTATGATCCATCTCCCCCATCGTCATCTGCGTATGAGCATTGTGATCCATCATGCTCATATCCATCTGACCATGTCCACTATGATCCATTTTCGACATGTCCATTTTTTCATGTGAGCGATGATCCATCGCTGTTTTTTGCATCGGTGTAACTGGTGCTTTACCTTGAGGCATCTGATGCTGACTATGATTCATATTGGCCATATTCACTGGCTGATCTGAACCATGGTCCATTTTGCTCATATCCATCTGACCATGCGAACCATGATCCATGCCCATATCTTCCATCGTCAATAATGCACGTGGGCGTGATTTTGGGATTTGCACTGAGGTTGGATTGGTCACTTGTTCATTCTGCAATGACCCAATTGCAAAACCAGAACGGTCAATTGACTCTGCTTCAATTTGATAATGCGCCTGTTTAGGTTCAACCAATACATCATAAGTTTCTGCTGTACCAATACGGAATTCATCTACGGGAACGGGTTTCACTGGCTGACCATCGGCACTAACGACTGTCATTTTTAGGTTGGGAATACGCACATCAAAAAAAGACATGGCTGACGCATTGATAAAGCGCAAACGAATCTTTTCACCCGTTTTAAAAGCGCCTGTCCAATTTTGTTGAGGTGTTTTCCCATTCACCAAGAAAGTATAACCAGTGACATCAGATAAATCGGTTTTGAGCATCCGCATCTGGTTCCACATCGAACGATCTTGCCACGTTGCTTTTAAACCGTCTTGTTTCACCTGCTTCCAGACATCACCCACCGTTTCACGTTGGTTTTGGTAATACTCAGCCGACTTCTTCAAATTTGCCATGATCTTGTCGCTTTCCGTTTCATGAAAATCAGACAACATCACCACATAATCACGCTCAGCTTTCTCATGTGCCGCGATAGGTTGTTTGTCTTTCGGATAAATTACCAAAGGGCCATATAGGCCATCTTGTTCCTGTCCTTTACTATGCGCGTGATACCAATAAGTTCCGTTTTGACGAACTTTAAAACGATACTCAAAACTGCCATTCGGCTTAATACTTTTAAAGCCATTAAAACCAGGCACACCATCCATCAATCCTGGCAAAAGTAATCCATGCCAATGTAATGACGTATCTTGATCTTTGAGTTGATTATGCACATGAATGACCGCTTCATCCCCTTCTTCAAACTCTAATAACGGCGCAATAAATTTGCCATTTACCGTAATACGTTTGACAGGTTTTCCAGTAACATTGACCATTCCTTGATTAATGTTCAGATGATATTCTTTTATTGCAGCCAAAGTATAAGGCGCAAAAATTAGACTTAAGCCAGCAATGACACCAGCATATATTTTTGAGGACATAATATTTTCCTAATCTGTGAACTATTTTTAAATCGCTCGTTGAAGCGAAAAAGAGCTTCTAAGACAGATTAGGTTCTAGGAGGACGTAAAATTTCTTGCCAATGACCGGCAAGATGACGAGCTTGATACGCTGTATTTTTATAAGTGTTTAGCTCAAAAAAAGGTGAAATAGACAGGCTTGGAATTTGTTGATCGAGTGCAAAATTAATCGTTTGGCAATGAGAAATATTATTACAATCGGGGCAATCTTGCTGATCTTGCATTTGCCCATCATGGCATTTAACCACATTGGTTACATCATGCGACATATCCATTTGATGATGCGGACGTGTCATCTGTTGATCATGACATGGTATCACTTGCGCTGTAGACATCTTTTGATCAAGTTGAATCTTTTGGACTGCTGCAATAGACGCACCGCTTCCCCCGATGAAAAATATCATCAGGAATACAAACCATAGATGCTTGTATTTTTTATGAAGTTGCACTAAATATCCTTGGATCAATCATCAAATGAATGCGATTTACTTAGCATAATTTCTTTCTATCTTATGCACAATCTACTTTATGTTCAATTATGCTAATTCCTTGCATTTAAGCAACAGAATTGCCGATTTATCAAACGAAAAAGAATAAAATACGTTATGAACAAAAATAAAGCAAAATAAAGGACTTGACGCACAAAAAAAGGACAAAAATTTGTCCTTTTTTGATATTTTTGTTGAGAATATAAACAACTGAAATCATTTTGTTTATTTTAACAACATCTTATCCACTTGCTTATCAACACGGTTATCCACCCAGTTATAAACAAAGTTATCCACAACCTTATGTGAAAAATAGGATGAAAACACTAAATGTCTTTTGCACCAACTTGAGCTAATTCTGCACGCATTTGATCAATTACAGTTTTATAGTCAGGTTGACCAAAAATTGCCGAACCAGCTACAAACATATCCGCACCCGCTTCAGCAATTTCACGAATATTTGCTGGGCCAACACCACCATCAACCTCTAAACGAATATCAAGACCGCTGGCATCAATGATTTTGCGTGCTTGGCGAAGTTTCTCCAATGTCATTGGAATAAATTTTTGCCCACCAAAACCAGGGTTCACACTCATCAATAAAATTTGATCTACTTTATCGAGAACATAATCAAGGTAATGTAAAGGGGTTGCTGGATTGAAAACTAAACCTGCTTTAGCACCACCCGCCTTGATCAGTTGTAAAGAACGATCAATATGATCCGTTGCTTCTGGATGGAAAGTAATAATATCTGCACCTGCCTCCAAAAAATCACCGATCATACGATCAACAGGTGAAACCATCAGATGCACATCAATTGGCGCCTTAATTCCATAATTTTTCAATGCCTTACAAATACCTGCACCAAAAGTTAAGTTTGGTACATAATGGTTATCCATGACATCAAAATGCACAACGTCTGCACCCGCAGCTAAAACTTTTTCTACATCTTCGCCTAAACGTGCAAAATCAGCAGATAAAATCGAAGGAGCAATTAAATAAGGCTTGGACATGAATGACCTGGCAAACTTTGAAAAATGATAATTGAATTATAACAAATTCATCGGCTTTAGGCTGTTACAAAGATACGATTACGACATTGCAAACTTGCAACAACACGTTGCATGAATACTGTTTTTAACTGCATACGATTTTGCTATTTTTAATGGTGAAATCATATGCAGTTAAAAAATGAATAGTACGACACAAATTACAACTCACGATGGTAAACGTATCAGTAAACGTTTATTGAATCACTGGAAGCACAAATTTGAAGTATCAGAGACTGAGCAGTATTCAAAAATTTTTATGCCGACAGCAACAGTGACGCTTACACCACAAGAACAGCATTTAGTTGTATTGATTGAAAATCAGCAAGAAGATGTTGATCGTCTAGAACAGGTGGTTATTGATCATTTAAATCGTATGGCACAACAAGAGTTTATTGTTGAGTGGCAACATCATTAATAAGAAACTCGAAAGAGCTTCTTTTTTTTAAGCCATTCCCTTTTCTAACTGAATCGCATGAAATTGCAGATGATCATCAATAAAACTTTGAATAAAGTAATAACCATGATCGTAGCCTTTGTGCTGGCGTAAAGTTAAATGTTGCCCTGCTTCTAGACAAGCTTGCTTAAACTTTTCAGGATTTAATTGAGCATAAAACTGATCTTCTAGACCTTGATCAATTAAAATTTCCGCAAAGACTCCACCCTTTTGCTGAACTAAAGCCGTTGCATCATGTGCTAACCATTGCTGTTGATCTGTACCTAAATAGTGACTAAATGCCTTTTCTCCCCACGGACAAATACTTGGCGCACAAATCGGAGCAAAAGCTGAAACCGATTTAAATTGCTCTGGGTATTTAAACGCCAAGGTTAATGCACCATGCCCTCCCATTGAATGTCCAAAAATTCCAATCTGACTTTCAATAATCGGAAATGCTTGTAAAACATGTGCATAAAGTTCATCAACCAAATAAGACTCCATTTGGTAATGTTCAGCCCAAGGTTGTTGAATAGCATTGATATAAAAGCCTGCACCCTGACCAATATCCCAATGATCACCCTGCGCAACTCCCTCTCCACGCGGAGAGGTATCAGGGCTAATTAAAATCAGACTCAGCCGAGCTGCCATACGTTGTGCATGTGCTTTAATTGCAAAGGTGTCTTCAGTGCAAGTTAAACCCGCAAGATAAAATAATGCTGAACAAGGCTTTCCTTCTAAAGCAGCAGGAGGTAAATACACTCCAACTTTGGTTAAACCTTTAAGATGCTGTGATTCCAGTTGATAAATACGCTGTTCACCTTCAAAACAACGATTTTTTTGCAGTAGCTGCATGTTGATTATCCTGTGTTTTTGTAATGTCTGTTGTTGTGATATTTTGCGTTGGGAATAAATACGGCTCAAGTTGTGGCAACATCAATTCCATGTTACGACCGATAGCCCATTGCGGCTCGGATGGTTCAAATCCTTGAGCTGTTTCCCACTGTGTCACAGTTTGTTTAGACTGATCAAATGCTTTTTTCATTGAGGATTGTTCACGCATCGCCAAATCGAAGAAAGCACGACCAAAATAAGTGTAATCCGCTTCATTATTACAACCAAAAGAGGTTTTATCTGCGGCTGAAGCAGTAATAATTAAGGTTTCAGGTGACTGTAATGCTGGAATAAAACTTCCTGAATAACACGCTGAAATTACAATCACTCGCCAACGAATACCTGATTTATCGAGCGTTTCACGTAGCCATTTCGGGTCGACTTGCCCTAATTCTAATGGTGCATTTTCGAGTTCAAAATGATTACGCTCACCGTGGGATGTCATATAAAGAAATAATACATCGCTATCACGGTTCATCTGCTGACCAATCCGACGCAACGCTAACTCAATACTGGTTTTAGACGCAATTGGAACATCTAAACGTGTCGCAGGATTATTAATCAACATAATGGAACGTCCAAACGTTCCAAAACGAGTATCAAATTGCTCTCTAATGCGCTCAATTTCAGATTTGAAAACATCAGCGTAGCTATCCCCAGCTACGCCCATAAAATACCAATGGCTTTTCGCAATATCACCATATTGGATTTGATCTAAAGCTTTGTCCAACACATGACTTTGCGCATAAAAAGCATCTTCAGCAAAACTTGGTGGTGTTTCTTCAACTTTCCAAATCGGTTGATCTTTTACCGAAAGTTGCCAAACCACCATTGTTGCAATAGTCGCAATAAAAACTAAAGCACGCTCCCACCACGGCCAATTTAATGCCCGTGAAAATACCCAAATCACAGCCAGACTTTGCCAAACAAATAGTCCAACAAATAATGGTGGTAAGAAACCATTATAGATTGTATCGGGAATGAAATTTAGATAGCCATTTGAACCTAAATATTGGATCAAACACTGTAATAATAAGATATTGGTATCAAGCACTAACCATAATAATGCAGGTACAAGCATTAAACGGGCTTGGTTCATGCGTTGCGAAAGGAAAATCCCCACAATTAAGGCAATAAAAGGCCACAGTGCGTAACCAATCAAACCTTGAGGGTTGAACTCACCAATTTGCCCTGCCACCAACCAGCTATAAAGTGAGTTGGTACAACCACCTAAAATACCCCAAATAATGAGCTGGGTAATTGATGGATGAACAATCTGTAAGGAACGTCGAGACCCAAGGAACAACCACATTCCAGCAATTTGGTTACTTTTAAAATCATGCCAGATATTAATGGAAGGTTTGAGGTCGATCATAAAGTTCTTCGGGTATTTCTCTTTTCAAGCTTAGATTGAAAATATGTCTATCTTTTATCAAATGAATATGACTTTTCCTAAAAGGAACAACGTCTTTCCTTCATTTAAGCTCGACAAGAATTTTTTATCAATCATGCTTTTGCACTATATCACAAATCTTTACCGAGCATTCACCTAAGCTAAACAATCACTTGGATAAAAGTTAAGTTGAACTTTTGGGAAAATATGCATCAAAACGACAAGCATCACCTAGCCATTGATGATCTGGAGCTTGATCAGCCAAATAAACAGCATGTCGTGGTCGTTTTACAATAACGCGCTTAGCGATTTTACTGGCAAGATGCAGTAATTCATCACCTAAATCCATTTCACCATCTTCAGGTAATAACATATGCAATAATTGCATTTGCTTTTTGACCTGTGCCTGTTTCTTTTGTGCTTGGTGGTTTTGATCTCGCTGTGGGAACATCGGATCTAAATAAATGACATCGATCTGTTCATCTCGCTGCTTTAATCCATGTAAATAATCAGTTGAATCAGCATAAATGAGTTGAATCCGTGGCATAACAGATTGCAGAAAAGGATCTCGTTCTGCTTGGGCTTTGGTATATTCTAATAATACAAATAGGATGGGATGACGTTCAATTAAACGCACATCAGCACCCAAATAAGCCATCAATAAACTATCATGACCTAAGCCAGCTGTTGCATCAATTAAGCTAGGTTTTTCACCTAATTGACATGCTCTTGCGATCATTTCGGATTTCAGACTGGCTCGTTTTAAACGAGGAATTTCAGCACGCCAATCCGGTTGCATTTTCATCCCATTCGCAGCCAGACTCAGTCCATCTTCATCTAAAACCAAGGCCATATCTGGATTCAGACGAAGGAAACGTGCATTCACTTTTTCAACGATTTGACCTTTTAGTTCGACATCCAAACTCGCTAAACGGGTTTGAAGTTGTTGAAATTGCTCCGCGTACTCCGTCTGATACCAACAGATCATCTGCATTACCAATGCACCCAACCTGTCCACCATGTCGCCAAAATAAATAAACCAAACACTATACGGTAGTAAGCAAAAGCGGTGAAATCATGCTTAGAGACATAACGAATTAATGCACGAATCACAATTAAAGCTGAAACAAAAGCAACAATAATTCCAACTGCTAAAATAGCCATATCATTACTATGTAATTCATGACGCATTTTATACATATCCAGTAAGCCTGCCCCCATCAATACAGGAATACCGAGGAAGAATGAAAATTCAGCCGCTGCTTTACGTGAAATACCTAAAAATAATGAGCCGATAATGGTTGAACCAGAACGTGAAGTCCCTGGAATTAACGCAAAACATTGAATTAAACCAATCAAAGTTGCCTGCTTGAATGTCAAATCCTCGACTTCAGGACTTATAATTTTATGCTGACGGCGTTCGGCCCATAAAATAATCAAACCACCGACAATGAGCGCAATTGCAACC
>ERZ650302.1530-NODE-1530-length-12853-cov-5.435459_pt1 | contig 12853 bp, 16 predicted proteins | sample MGYA00376238_ERZ650302 | MGnify/ENA primary metagenome ERZ650302 (study PRJEB26733, sample SAMN07839298) | wastewater metagenome | biome: urban; feature: wastewater treatment plant; material: waste water | place: USA: North Carolina | collected 2016-04-28 ... | reverse complement strand
AGCCGGTGGGTTCCCGGACGATTTCCAAGTATTCGGAACTGAAACTCAGTTCTGCCACCATCCGCAATGAGATGTCAGACCTGGAAGAGATGGGCTACATTATACAGCCACATACATCAGCAGGAAGAATTCCTTCAGACAAAGGCTATCGGTTTTATGTGGATCATCTGATGCAGGAAAAAGACCGGGAAGTCAAAGAAATGAAGGACTTCGTAATAGAAAAAACCCAGAAGATGGATGAGGTATTAAAAAAGGTTGCAAAGATGCTTGCAAACAACACCAATTATGCGACAATTGTTTCCGCACCGACTTACAGTGGAAACAAAGTAAAGTTTATGCAGCTGTCCAATGTAGATGAGAAACATATACTGGCAGTTATCGTAATGAACAGCAACATGGTAAAGAATCAGATGATCGACGTGGAAGAACCGCTCGACAACGAAACTTTACTGAAACTGAACATTCTGCTGAATACAGCATTGAATGGGCTGTCACTGCAGGAAATCAATCTGGGAACGATTTCCAAACTGAAAGAGCAGGCAGGCGTGCACAGTGAGATTGTTTCCCATGTGCTGGATGCACTGGGACAGACACTGAGTGAAAACGAGGATCTGCAGATCTACACAAGCGGTGCAACCAATATTTTGAAATATCCGGAACTTTCTGATTCAGAGAGTGCGGCAGGTCTTCTTTCCACATTTGAGGAAAAAGATGAGCTGGTAAATCTGGTAACGGAATCCCTTTCTGAGGGGGAGAGCAAAGGAAATGAAATACAGGTTTATATCGGAAATGAAGCTCCGGTACAGACAATGAAAGATTGCAGTGTCGTTACCGCAACTTATGATCTGGGGGAGGGCGTCAAAGGAACGATCGGAATTGTTGGTCCGAAACGGATGGATTACGAGAATGTTGTTGACAACCTCAAAAACTTAAAGTCCCAGTTAGACGGTATTTTTGATAAAGAAAAAGGGCAATCCTAGAAAGGTGGTAAACATGGCAGAGAACAAAAAAGTCATGGAAGAAGAGGCAGTAGATACAAAAGAAACCAAGGCCGAACAGACATGTGAAGAAACAAAGGACACAAAGGAGACGGCGGCAGAGGAAACAAAAGAAACTGCAGCCGAAGAAAAGGATACAAAGAAAGAAGAGAAATCCGAAAAAAAGGCAAATGATCTGGAAACCGAAATTAAGAGTATTCGTTTGAGTGCGGCAACTACTTTGGTAGATAAAGCTATTCAATTAGGGCTAATCCCAGAGGCCTTAAAGGACTCTCAATTAAAATCCTTTGAAGGTGATTTTGATGCGCAAAAAGTCATTCTATCCAAGTTGATTGGAGAAAAAGAAACGGCCAACGGTCAAGGCGGTGATCAATCAAAATTGAAAGAAGTGATTTTGGCTGGTAAAACTACAACCACCATCGGCGACACAGAGGAAAGCTTTGACTATTTGCAAAAACACAATACCGTGAAATTGGCAAAAATTAGAGACGAACAACCAGAGCAATACGCCAAACTGGCTAAAGATTACGCCGCTGGAGTGAGACACACCAATAAATAATTAATCCCAAAAAATAGATATGGCAGGTTTACAAAAAGAAGTATGGATTGCAGGTATTCAAGAAAACCCAATCCCAGATAATAGTTTTGTTTTTGCATCTACGGACAAATCCGAGTATGTAGAAAACAACAAATTGCACCTTGCGGAAGCGGGTATAGAACCAAGTGTTCACGAGGACTATTTCGCTGGGTCAGAAGCGGACTTACCGTTAGCAACAATTAACGATATCCCGAATGAGGTAGTTTTAAAAACGTACTCAACAGAGCGCACAAGACACAGAGACTTGCAAGAAGTTGAGTTGTCTTATAACAAACGTGCTTCTGTAACTAACCGTCACAAAGTGGCATTAGGAAAGAACATTGGCGTAAGAGCGGCTTTTGCTTGGGCTCCAGCAGTAAACAATGAGTTTAATAAAATTAGGTCTATTGGTGGGGGAAGTATCATCGATGCAATTATTGACATACAAGCCTTCTACAACGGCTTAGATATGTACGACAACTTGCATATTTGTTTGACAGCTGACCACATGGCTAAAATCAAAAAGGAGGACATCAAATTATACAAGGAGGTGTTGAACACCAAAGAAATGTATGGCTTTAAAGTACACCGCAACAACAAAAATGCTTTGTACACCTCTGCCAACGCAAAAAAACCTTTTGGTACTACGCTCGATGCGGGCGATAAAGTTTGCTCTTTTACTTGGTCTTCAGACGAAACATTTAGATGTTTTGGTGATACAGAAATGTATGAAACATTACGCTCGGCTGCTTCACAAGCTGACGAAATCTCATTCGCTCAAAGAGCTCTAGTAGGTAACATTCGTGCAACCAACCCTAAATATTTAGGAGCATTATTAGACTAGTATGAGTGAAGTTAAGAAAACCCTAGTTGCGGCGTCTATTGCAGACTCCGTAGCTAAAAAAGTCACAGAATATTTTGAAAAAAAAGGTTCTAAAAACGAAGTGTACTCTACCGCCGACGGTTTTGTTTTTGAAAACCCTGTTTTTGCTAAAAATCACGCCGAAACTTTGGAGGATAAGAACGTAACCCCTCACAATAAGGCAAAAGGAATTGACGTAGTTGACGCCACTGAAGTAACTGGTGAATACAAGTTAACGGAAGCGGATAAGGAGCTGTTAGAATCAGGCCTAGAAAGCAAAAATTACAATGCCATCAAAGCGTTGGTAAAAAGCTTGAAAATCGAAACGTCCGACCAAAAAGCGGACACTATGATTAAGGCATTAGAGGAATACAAATTAGCTAACCCAGCAGAATAGCTATGAGACAAATAAAGTACCTAGCCGTTCATTGTACCGCCACTTCTCAAAAAACGAGCATTAGCGCAATACAAAGCTATTGGAAAAATCAGTTAGGATGGAAAATGCCCGGCTACCACTTTATTGTTATGCCCGATGGCGAAATAGTGAGCTTATTGCCAATCGAGCAAGTATCGAACGGTGTTGCCGGTTTTAATAGTGCGTTGATCAATATTGCCTATTTGGGCGGTGTTGACGCCAAAAACGTGCCACAGGACACTAGAACGCCACAGCAAAAGGCTTCATTGCTAAAGCTGTTAAAAGAGTTAAAACAAAAATTTCCAACTGCAACAATTCAAGGACACCGCGATTTTCCAAAAGTAAAAAAAGCCTGTCCAAGCTTTGACGCAAAAAACGAGTATAAAAATGTATAAGACAATAGTTTTAGTATTTGTTTGTTTATGTTGCTTTTTGACTTCCTGTCGTACATCACGGCAGGAAAGCCAAAAAAACACTTCTACAAGCGAGAGCCTTATTGTACAAAAAGAGTCGTATCGAGATACTGTCATCTTTACCCCAAAGGCTGAAACAAGTTTAAAGATTCCCGTCAGTGAACTGGTATTTAAACAGGGTTTAAACAATGTTTCTAAACCCAAAACATTTACCCAAAAGAACGGGAACGCTACTGCTCAAGTAAAAGTACGGCACGACACTATAACCGTAACCGCTACTTGTGATAGCATAGCATTGAGGGCAAAAATAAAACAAGAGCTTAACAAAGAGATTAGCGCAACTGCCCGAAGTGACACACAGAATAGCACCCAAAAAAGGGGCTATTCATTTATTGATCTAATAACGGCTTTTCTGCTTGGTTTGGTAATAGGAGCTGGTGTAATGTTCATTTTAAAAAGATTTAAAATAGTATGATTCCAAATATTTCATTTAACATCTCTAGCAATGGTCTAGGGTTGCCACAAGCAGAAATTCAAAAGATACCAGGATTCGTTTTGACGGGCGCAACCGTTGCGGGAGCAAACAAAGTAACCGTAGGCAATTCGTATCAAATCTTTTCATTAGAAGAGGCGGTTAACTTAGGGATTACCGAGGGGGGAACAAATGATTTTGCCTACAAGCAAATCAAACAGTTCTATGATGAGGCAAAAAAGGGAGCGGAACTTTGGTTTATGCTCGTTGCTTCAACTATCACGATGGAAGACCAAGCCGACATTACCAAAGATTACGCCCGCAAATTATTGAGCGATGCCAAAGGTAAGATTCGAGTTTTAGGCCTTTTGAAAAAGTCCGGTGCAACGGAAACCATTACCAACGGGTTAGACGCCGACGTACATTTGGCAGTTGTAAACGCTCAGGCTTTGGCACAAGATTTTGCCGATCGTTTTTACCCAGTTCGAGTACTTATCTCGGGCAACAAGTTTAGTGGCGTTGTGGCCGATTTGAAAGATTATGCCACCACCAACTTTAACAAAGTATCGATTTTGTTGGCGAATACAGACGGCTCAAAAGAGGCAGCTATCGGTTTAGCTCTTGGACGTTTGGCAAGTACTCCAACTCAAAGAAAATTAAGCCGTGTAAAAGATGGCGCGGTGGAACCATTCGCGGCGTACTTCACAAACGGGGCTACGGTTTCTACTTTGGATACTGCTTGGGACGCAATTGACAATAAGAACTACATCTTTATGCGAAGCTTCGCCAATTTATCTGGCTTTTACTTCACTGGAGACAAAACCTTGACAATGCCTACAGACGACTTTAGTAGTTTGGCTAGAGGCTTAGTAATGGACGAAGGCGTTTTAATAGCGTACACGACTTTGGTGCAAGAACTATCTGACGAAGTTCCAGTAACCGAAGCGGGTACCATTCATCCCTCTATTACTAAAGGTTGGCAAAATGCTATCGAAGCTCAAATCAAATCGAACATGGTTGAAGTGGGCAAACTTTCGGGAGTAAGAGCATTTATTGACGAAAATCAAAACGTTTTGCAGACCAACAATGTAAACGTAGCCCTGCAATTGCTACCCGTTGGCTACTCTGATTTTATAACGGTAAATATTGGTTTTACCACAACACTAGAATAGTATGAGCATTTATAGTAGTAAAAATTATTCGTGGAATGACATCTCCATTGCTATCGGTGGGCGTATCGTTGAGGGTGTTGAAGAGGTAGAATACACCGCAAAACAAGACAAAACGGTCATTCGTGGCCGTGGTGGAAAAGGTCACAAAGTGGCACGAGGCAATAAGGACTTTGAGGGAAAAATAACCCTTTGGCAGTCCGAAGTCGAAGCCATGATTAAAGACGCCCCTAACAAGGATTTGTTATCGCTAAGCTTTGATATTATTTGGTCATTTGTTCCAGATGATGGCGGCGCAACGGTAACCGATGTACTCTCAACCTGTGAAATTACAGAATACAAAAAAGCAATGAAGCAAGGAGACAAAAACATGCTTATTGAGCTGCCTTTTATCTTCCTTGATGTAAAACCACAACAATAAGCCCCCTAACCCCCAAAGGGGGAATAAGCAATAGTAAAAGCCATCCCGCTAATTAGATGGATGGCTTTTTTTTAAACAACAAAACAACAACAAGACAATGCAAAAAATTGACGAAAAACAAATCCAAGAGTGGAAAGAAAAGTACGGTAGCGTTTATGAATTACCGGTAGAGGACAAAGTAGCCTATTTGCGTGAGCCAAAGATGAAAGATTTTAAACGGGCTTTTACGGCTATGCAAAATAATGGTGATTTAGCCTTTGGTGAAGAAATGATCAATGTACTTTTTATTGGTGGAGACGAAGAAATCAAATCCAATGACGATTACTTTTTGCCTGCACGTAAAGAGATAAAAGAGTTTTTTAATTTTGAAGAGGCGGAAATTACCAAAGAGAAAAACAACTCTATTATTACCATTGCTGGGGCAGTTTGCAAAGTACGAATGATAACTCGCGATGACTTGAAAATTGCAGAAAAGGAAAACCCAAGCGGAAAGCCTTTTGTTACTCAAGAAAAATTATTTGATAGAATTTGTCTTGAGAAAGACGAAGCTTTCAACGATAGAGATAACGCCTCGTTACGATTTCCATTGTATCAAGCGATTGAAAAACTACAAAGCCAAAAAGTAGCCATCATAAAAAAGCTTTAGAAGAGGCGGTCATTGATACCAGTGACGCCTCATCTTTTGATTACGTACAGCAATCAGGAGAAAAATTACATATTAATTTCAGGCTGTTAGATGCCTATTTAAGATACTATATGCACATCAAAAAACCTCACAAATTGAGCGATGTAGATTGGTGTGAAGAGGTGCAAAACCTCCACTTTATTAGAACTAAAGAAAAAGAATCCTCACAACTTTAATAATATGAACGCCTACGAATTTATTATACAAATGAAAAACTACGCCAGTAGCTCGCTTAACCAAATAGCGGCTAGTGTGGGTATGACTAATACTCGTGTGGAGGGACTGAATAACTCCTTTAGAAACACTGAGAGAGCGTCCAGCTCTTTCAGTTCCACTATGGGTACGGGCTTTAAAAGTTTGATTGGGCTGGTTGGAGCTCTAGGGATTTCGCTCGGTGTTGTGGGTTCCATAGGCGCCGTTTTTAATATGGGTGTCCAGATGGAACAAACTAATACCAAGTTTGAGGTATTGCTTGGCTCAGCCGAAAAGGCAAAAAATATGCTCGGTGAGCTGAACGCTTACGCCGACGCCACTCCTTACAGCAACGAGGGAATTATAAAAGGTTCTGAAACGATGCTCGGTTTTGGTATCGCCCACGAGAAGGTTATGGGTAATATGAAAATGCTGGGTGATGTGGCTATGGGGAACGAGGAGCGCCTTTCTTCTTTGTCTTTATCTTTTTCTCAAGTGATGGCCACAGGTCGATTAATGGGGCAAGATTTAAACCAAATGATTGGTCAAGGATTTAATCCGCTACAAGTCATATCCGAAAACACGGGTATTTCAATGGGCGTTTTAAAGAAACAAATGGAAGCTGGCGCAATCAGTGCCGAAATGGTGGAAGAGGCATTTAGGCTTACTACCTCAGAGGGAGGAAGATATTACGAAATGACCAAAAAGATGGCCGATTCTGCGGGCGGAAAATTCTCGACCATGATAGGCACTTTTAAGAACCAAATTAGTAGAGTTGGGATGGCGTTTGCCGAATGGATTAAACCGCTCTTCGATATTGGAGCGGCAGCTGCAGAAAACATAGTTCCTTTTGCTAAGGCTATTGCTGGCGTTGTAAAATGGGTTCTAGAGGCAAAGCCGTTATTAGTACTTCTTGGGGGAATTGTTACTGGAATTGCCGTTAGTATGGCAATTGCAAAATTTGAGGCTCTAATGCTTACCTGGGCACTCGGAGGATTAAGCGGGGGCTTTGGAATTCTTACTACCGCTACTGCCGCTTGGAATTTTGTAGTGAAGATGAATCCTATATCGTATTGGATAATTGCCGCAGCTGCTATGGTTGCCATAATTATGGTGTGCTGGAACAAATTCGAAGGATTCCGAGGTGTTGTTATGGGAACTTGGGAAGTTTTAAAAGGCTTCGGAACGGCGATAAAAAACTATGTGATTAATCGAATTCAAGATTTGTTATCAGGAATTACAGGAATGGGAAGTGCATTGAAAGCATTTTTTAGCGGTGACTTTAAAGGAGCTTTTGAAATTGGAAAAAAAGCCGTTGGCGACTTGATGGGAGTTGACTCTAAAAAGAAATTTATTGATGACGGTATCAAAGCCGCGAAGTCTTTTTCTAAAGGCTACAATGATGGGGTTAAAATGAAAGCCGTGGAGGCTGGAGTAGATATTAAAACAGGAAAGCCGAAACCAAAAGATGTTCTTAAACAAGATCAGTCGAAAGTTTTTGCCGATTTGATGAATGATACTGGCAAAGGAAAGGGCAAAAAAGAAAAAGGAGCTAAATCGGATAACATTGTTTCGGGTGGCTCTAAAATGACTCACATCACGGTCAACATTCAAAAGCTCCAAGACGACACCAAAATATTTGTTGAGAGTACCGAAAAGGGCATTGAACAATTGGGCGAAAAAGTACAAGAAATAATATTGCGTGCTGTAAATAGTGTCAACCAAATGCAAACATAGCCCCCTAACCCCCGAAGGGGGAACTAACGAATTATGAAAAACTATGGCAGAATTTAACATCAAAGAATTACTCATAAGAGCTACACTTGATTATATAGGTCCTGCTTTCCCCTTATGGTGGAAAAAAAACCAGTCAAGGTATAAGTTGCCCGATTTAATGGGCATCAATACCAAACAGCTTTTGGGTGCAAAATACTTTATGACACTAAAGGTATCGCACGGTGGTCAAGAGTTTTTGTTTCCGAATGAGCCGATAGTTTCCATTGGAATGTCGAAAACCATAGTTAAAACGGCAACGGTTGGAAAGAAAAAGAAACGCTCTGTAAAAGAATATATCACGACAGATGACGAAGTGATTACAATTAAAGGGGTTTGTATTGATTTAGAAGACCCGGAACGATACCCAGCGGATCAGGTGAAAATGATTAACGATTTGTTTGAGATAAACGATGCAGTTGATATTGAAGATAACGCCTTTTTTGAACTCTTTGGTATTCGAAAAATTGTTTTAGAAAGTTTGGACTGGGACGAAATGATTGGCGAAAGTGGTCTACAGAAATACACCATTAAAGCCCTGGGCGATGATGATTTTTTTGCGGATTTGAATGATAAAGATAAAAACAAAACGAATCTATTAGCCCCCTAACCCCCAAAAGGGGGAATAATTAGGCAAATATTTTAAAATATGTACATACTGGATGGGAAAGTCGAAATAGGCGACTATGTTTTCAACGCCGTTCACGGTGTCGAGATCACTAAGTCGGTTGAGGAACTAAGCGACACGGCAGTTATAAAGCTACCCAGTCGTTTTAAAGTCCGTCAAAATGGTGAGCGATTATTTACCGAAGAGGCGATAAAAGTAGGCGACAAAGTGGTTATTACTTTGGGGTATGAGGGTATTTACTCGGGTGTTGAATTTACGGGTTACGTAAAAAAGATTAGCCCTAAGATTCCGATTGAAATTCATTGCGAGGATGCAATGTGGCTACTCAGACGAAAGAACATTAATAAGGTATGGGGCAAAACAAGTATTAAAGAGGTTTTACAAGAAGTCATAAAAGATACTCCAATCGAATTGTCCCGCTTTATGAAAGGTCAAGATATTCCACTAGATAAATGGATTGTTCGCAACGCTAACGGCGCGCAAATCTTGGAGAGCTTCAGAAAAGATTTAGCCCAAACGGTTTTTATTGATGATGAGGGAAAATTGTATGTAGGACTTCAACAGTTGACCAATATAGGGCAAACGGTTGTTTATGATTTGAATTACAATTTAGTCGAAAATAACCTTGAGTTCAAAAGTGCCGATGAAAGGCGCATCAAGATTAAGTACAATTATATGAACCCCAAAACGAACAAAAAGGAAAGCTTTGAGTTTGGTGATATGGACGGGGAACAACGAGAATATACTACCTCGGTTGTATCAGATAAAAAGCAATTGGAAGCAATGGCCAATGCCGAACTTAAAAAAATGAAGTATGATGGTTTTGACGGGGATGTAGTTGGTTTTTTAGTTCCATACGCTACCAGGGGAATGAAAGCCAAACTAATTGATGAGGAGCATTTGAACCGTGAGGGAAACTATTTTATAAAAAAGGTCGTCACCACATTCGATACAGGTGGCGCAAGGCGAAAAGTAACATTAGGAAATAGACTGTAATGGAGCAAGAATTAACAGAGGCCTTCCGCCGATTAAAAAAAAGGGATGTAGATACGTTTCCGGCTGTTGTGGTTTCGGTTGATAAAGAGCAAGGGACTTGTGTAATATCGGCAGATGGCTTGGAGCTTCCAGACGTGCAACTTTCGGCCATTATCGACGGTAGTGATAAAAAATTGTATTTGTTTCCAAAGGTTGGAAGCTCGGTACTGGTATCGCCAATTAATGAAGATTTGCACCGCTTGTATGTTGAGCAATATTCCGAAATAGAAAGTTTGGATATGACTATTGAGCGGGTGCGGTTCCAAGTGGACAAAGACGGTTTCCTGATGCAAAAAGAAAATGAGACATTAAAGGCCTTGATGACCGATTTGATTAGCGCAATTAAGGCAATGAGCTTCACGGTTAACACTACAGGAACGGCGGCGGCACAATCAGGGTCAACAACATTATTGAATAATTCGGCACAATTTGACGTCGTTGAAACGAGGTTTAATCAGTTTTTAAAAGGGAATTAAATGGATGTAATTTTAAACAATATCGGACTTTTTTTGAGTGCTATCGGTGGTACTGGAGTTTTTACTTTTTTGTTTACAAAAGGAAAATATAAAGTTGATGTTTTGCAGGCAAAAGAAAATGCGGAGACCACGGCAATTGATAACGATGTAAAATTGTCATCGCATTACAAAGAAATTCTAGACGACTTAAAACAGCGGTACGAGACGAGGTACAAGGAGTATGACGCTATGATGCAGCGAAAGATTGACTTATTGGAGGAGGAAAATAAACTCAAAGACAGAAAAATAAAATTGCAACAAATTGAAATTGCAGAACTGAAGCGCGAAAACCGACAATTAAAAGCTAATGCAAAAGCAAGTACTACATAATCAAAGCCTACTCGATATAGCCATTCAAAACAACGGCACGCTAACGAGCGCCTTTGAATTGGCACTAGAAAACGGGCTTTCGATTACTGAAGAACTAACGCCCGGAGACAGCATTAAGGTTCCAGAAAGTAATTTGATAGAAACCACAATCGTGTCTTTTTTTCAGAGAAAAGGGCAAATCATTGCCACCGCATTTAATGCCTCAGACGGTCAAGACATTTTACCAAAATTAGGCATAGGAACAATGGCAATAGAATCAACATTTATAGTAGGATAACAATGGCAAGAACTATCGAAGAAATACAAGGCAGAATTTTAACGGCTATTGCATCAGACCAAGCGCTTTCGACACAGTTGACTTCTACAAGCAAAGTCGCTGTTTTTAGGCTTTTTGCCTATATAATCGCTAGCTCTATATGGCTGTTAGAATCCATCTTTGACAACCACAAAAAAGAAATTGACACCGCTCTTTATGAACAAAAAAGCGGCACGCCTAGATGGTACCGCAATATGAGTTTGGCGTTTCAATACGGTTTTGATTTACTTGAGGACTCTGATAAGTTTGATAACACAGGATATACAGATGACCAAATCGAAGCTTCAAAAATTATCAAATATTGCTCGGTTAAGGAATCAATTGAAAGTAATAGGTTGACGATTAAAGTTGCTGGCGAGTCGGGCGATGCCTTGGAACCCCTCGACGATACCCAAATAACGGCTTTTCTTCAGTATATGAGTGAGGTTAAGTATGCAGGTGTAAAGCTAAACGTAGTCAACAACCCCGCTGATAAATTGCTGCTTAATATGCAGATTTATCGCGACGTTTTGGTGATTGATGAAAACGGAGTTAGCATTCTGAACGGCGACAAACCAGTTGAAAAAGCAATCCGCTCTTACATGAAGACCTTGCCGTTTGATGGCGTTTTGGTTCTGAATGATTTGATTGCGCACATACGAGCTGTTGAAGGTGTGGACGATGCCAATATCACAATTGCGACGTCAAGTTTCTATGACACAGCAACGAGTAGTTATACGGCGTTTCAACCTATAAACGTCAAGACGATACCCATTGCGGGCTATTTTGAAATCGAAAACTTTAATACTGTGACCTATGTGGTATGAGGTAGATTTTAAAAAATTGGCAATACTGTTGTTGCCTACGGCATTGAGAAGGGCTAAGGTTGTGGCGTTTGCTCAGGCTTTACTTTCGCCAATTGCTGACTTACATTACAGCTGGAAGCAAAAGCGGCTAGCGGACTGGTACAAAATCGAACACACTGGACAAGTATGTTTTTTGCGTAAGGTGCTAAATGATGCACTTGACGTTTCAGAGCGAAGGATTTATATAGCTGAGGGGAACGCGTTCCCGCGAAAATACATTTATACCAGGGCAGAAAAAAAGCCGGTGTTTTTGGGGAAGCTATTCATTTACCAAAACAGCGAGTATACCAACACAGGAGTTGACTTCATTGTGTATGCGCCTGCCGAAATAATTGCTACTAAAATCAATGAGCTTAATGCTTTAATCACTTATTACAAATTAGCTTCAAAACGCTACAAAGTACAACCAATATGAATAGACTGAATTTTAACCAAAGTATTGGCTTCCCTTTAGAAACCAATATCCTTTCCGAGATGCAAACCGCTTGGAGCATTCTGAATGCGTTGGGAAGTATTGCGGGCAATTTTACAATCCTTCAGGGTTGTACCGTCATAGGAACCACCGTGAGTGATGGCGTTGTTTTTATCAATGGCGAAGTTATTGAATTTAAAGGCGGGCAATTGCAAGAAAATGTGATTATTGTAGAGACTCCAACCGTTTTGGAGTTTGAAGACAATAGCGAAAAAGAAGTGATCTATACACGATTTGCGACTTTTGGAGTAGCAACCACACAATATCCTTGGAGCGGTTTCAAGCGCTTTAAAAACGCCATTGAGCTTACTGAAGATAAAGCCGAAAAAACAACAATAGAGGCTTTAATAAAGCGTATTGAGGGATTAGAAGCCCGACCAGCTGCAAACGTTCCTGTTGGCTTGATAGCCATTTGGGGGCAAGCTGCTAACTTAATTCCGAAAGGATGGGAGGAATATACTCAACTCTCAGGCAGAGTTCCCGTTGGTTTAAAATCTGATGACCCTGATTTTGATGCAATTCTTAATTCTGGAGGTAGTAAGGACGCTGTTCTTGTTATGCATAACCACAAAATTACCAATTCTGGTAACGTAAATGATGGACATTCCGGAGGGAACTTAGGTGATAAAACAGCAAGATGGGACAGAGGCTCGGGGACATTACTAAATGGAGATGTTTCTACAGAGGGTGAGTCTGGAGTTGGGAAAAATTTGCAACCATATAGAGTCGTTCACT
>ERZ650302.1524-NODE-1524-length-12863-cov-11.671455_pt1 | contig 12863 bp, 10 predicted proteins | sample MGYA00376238_ERZ650302 | MGnify/ENA primary metagenome ERZ650302 (study PRJEB26733, sample SAMN07839298) | wastewater metagenome | biome: urban; feature: wastewater treatment plant; material: waste water | place: USA: North Carolina | collected 2016-04-28 ... | reverse complement strand
AAATCAGCGATCGTATAATCCCGAAATGGGTGGTCGGAATGCTCCGAAATATGCAATGAGTCCCACAGCATGAATAAGGCAGAGATCTGCGACATCAGCCATCATTTTACCAATAGTGGGCCGACCAGAAGCATATTTTGCTCTGTAATCAATATTTAAACGTCGTCCTAAAGCGATGAAAAAACTAAGGCAAAAATCTGATAGTGATCCGTCATGAGGGCAATCTACTTTCAACCACGGGACTTGAAGCAAATGATATTCAGGGTGATAAATTACTCTAGGATAAGAATTCAGCACTAGATTTATTGTTGTCGATTTTCCTGCACCGGATATACCCGCTATCGTCATGGATGATGCAGGAGAGTCAACTTCATCATGAATATAAGCAGTTAGATCTTCCTTTTGGACTAATCCCCTGATTGCATTCAATTTACGTTTAAATGTGGCCGTTTTTGGATTTCGGTTGAGATAACCAGCACGAATAAGTTTTGAAATTTTTTGTTCAACAACAATATGATTTGTTTGAGGCACAAAAAAATCTCTCGTTAGTCGATTGATTGCATGTGTTCGTATATGACTTGGCAGATTTAATTCAGCCGGATGATAGGTAGGTCTCTTTGTCAAAGCTTTCGCAACAACGACAGGCTCCATAATGATCGGTAATGCAGCGATCAGTGGATTGTCATTGTATTCGGGCAATCCCTGATCTTTATAATCAGCTTCAGGATAATGAGTATCAGCATTGTCATTCATCTGAGCCATCCTCTTTAAGAAGATCTTTTAATCTTGTCGGTAACTTAAAGCTTTTCTGGGTAAGCTTTGCCCCATGAATAGGAATTACAGTGATTTCATCATCAGGCCGAGCTTCATCACTACTTCCCGTCTTTTTGCCCCTCTCATACTGCCGCTCCTTCCGCTTATTATCAGCAATACCTTTTACTCTTTGTGCTTTTTCAGCTTTGGTATACTTAGGCTGTTGATTTTTCGCTTCACTCGCAATCTTGTCCAATTCACTTACGAGGTTGACTGAACCTGCTCTGGCTTTTAATTTTGACGTTGCAGCAGTTGTATTTTTAATATCACGAGCAAGCCACAATTCCCAAACAGTTATATTTGCAAAAGCCCGACTTCGAGAGGTGATATTTGCAGGTATAAAATCGGCGTAAGAGTCTGATGGTCTTAAGAATATCGTATTAGTAGAATACATATCATATGCAACCGTTACGGATTTTGGCCCCCGATAATTACCTTCAAACCAGCCCCAATCTAGCGCTTCTTTGCAACTGTAGTAACATCCAAACAACTTCAATCCGTATTCAGTAATTGTAGCTGTTGTATGAGGTAATAAATTTACTCTCACTAATTGAGAATCTGGTCGTCTAAGTAGACCAGTTCGATATTCGATACCCCAATTCCAGAGTGTAAGAGGATTTGCTGGAAGCCCTTTAGGAATATCAGTATCAATGTCATAGGTCTTATTTATATGGTCGTTGTTATAAAAAAGAACAATTCGAATCATCATCTGAGTGAATTCTTTTAATGTTAATATTCCATCCTTACGATAATCATTCCCATGACGTTTTTTCCCTATAGCAGCTTTAGTTACATATCCTTCAACAAAGGGTTTCATTTTTGTTTGAACTGTACGGAAATAGCGTTCTACAACCCCTTTCCAATCAGCTCTATAAGATGGGGTATTTTGAATATCAACATGAAATGCTTTACTTAGCACTTCAACATGACGACCAAGCATTTCACCTTTATCACCTATAATATTTTCTGGTAATCCCTGCATAGGCCACATATCCGAAGTGATCTCAATACCATATGCAGCGCAATACTCCACCTTGTCAGCCATTGCGTTACTTAAAGCTTCCATCGCACTAACCCAAGATGGATTTTCTAAGCCTATGTACATTCCAACAATAGAACGACTAAAAACATCAACAACAAAATAAAAAGTTGGGCGACCAATAATATCCTCTCGGTTTTGTTCCGAAACTAAGTAGACATCAGCAATCGTGGCGTCAATTTGATATAAATATCCAGGGCCAGGAACTTCTGCTGTTGATGTACCAAGATTAGGTCTAAAGTCTTTCAAATAATTAATTTCACCTTCTCTTTTTTTGGTAATTTCGATAGATGAATATTCCTTTTTGTAGAAATAACCAAATTGCCGTTCAGTAGGTACATCAATTAAATCTTCTTCTCTACATGGAAGCGCCACACCATAGGCAATAAGCAATTGGTTATAGGCATAATCAAATTCATATTTGCCTTCATTCAGAAGACTTTTTTCAATCACAACACGAAAAAGAGATTTAATTTGTTCAGTAACTGGGACACCTTGCCCAGCAGTTAGATAAGTACGAGGACGACCATTACGTTTATCTTCAAACTTTTTAGCTTTCCCTGCACCACCGCACAGATCATACCGAGCACTGAGAGCATTTTTGCACATGCCAAACTGCCAATAGCGTCTAAGCCATCGATATACAGTCTGCTTGGTTACTCCAGATTGAGACAATGCTCGATTAAATAGCTCACCTCGTGTTCTTCGTTGATAAATATCTGGCTCAACTTTAACTATAGCGCCTATTGCATCCCAAGCTTTCTCTTGTACTTCTTCCGCTTTTGAACCAATCTTGGGCGATGCCATACTAAAATTTATACATGGATCAGATATTCGTTTTAAGTCATACCGAGCGACTAAGTGTTCGAAATCAGATTTTTTGGCAAGTTGAGGTAATGCGCGATCATCATCAATATCAATCCAGAAAATGGCTTGCTGATTAACCCATAAAATGCGGATTCGTTTCTCACCCCATGAAAAAACATCATTAGGCATGAACATATTCAACATCCTTTTTGAGCCAATAAACTGATGGTGTTACATCCTTTGCTTTCAAACTCGAATGTAAGTAGCTTTGCATATCCCACTGAAAAGCACTTTGTGCAGCTAGATGTCTGAAATACTGTAAATTGGAGCCAAGTTCTAGACCTTGCTGCCGATCCAACTGACTAAGTAAAACTGAGATTTTTTCTTCTGGCGCTGCATCCAAAACATGAAGGATATTTTCAAATACTCGTGTTCTTTCAGACTCATCAAGATCGTAACTATGTATATGGGGGGCTAACCAACGTATGTTTTTTACGCAAATAACTGGAACCTCGTGCTCTGTGAAAACAAACCATTCGATATCTTCTTTCTCCCAAAATCGCCGTTCTAACTCCAATTTTTCAATTGTTCGTTCATCTTCTAAATCTTGAGAATATTTAACTGAAACGGCTTGTGTTGAATGCTGACCATTAAGATTAAAATCAACAAGCAAGTCCGTTGTCATTACTTGAATTACCCCGTTATAAGCAGGATGTTTAATTCCCAATCGCTTGGCTATGTCTATCGTAATTTCAGGATTAAGAGGAAATTGTTCCCTGATATCTATAACTGACTTTTGCCAATCAAAAAGTAAAAAAGCTGCCAGCTCAAGATCTGAAAGTAGATGAACGATACGATTATGAGTAAGTGAAGGTCGGCGATGAATTCGCCCTTTGCTTGGAACATCCTGAACTGTCAAGAATGGCTTGTAATGCTTACCAATTCCTTGACCTCTTTTCTCATTTTGAAGGCGTTTGACGATGGCAGGTTCAAGCAGCTCAAGTATTTGTCTTGGCTGTGGACTAAGAAACGCAGGTGATTGCTTCATTTTCAATATCCAAGCTATGCCTATTTATTCAGCATAGCTTGGATAATTAAAAGTATGATACTTTTTTGGTTAGTATGATACTTTTTTGTAAGTATGATACTTTTTTGTCGACCCACAATTACGCTTTTTTATGACAATCGATTATTCAACTGTCACTGATTTGGCTAGATTTCGTGGTTGATCCACATCGGTGCCCTTGATCAGCGCAATGTGATAGGCCAGTAATTGCATCGGAATGGTGTACACAATTGGTGCAATGATGTCAGCGACACTTTCCATTGGCATCACGCGCATCGTGTCATCGCTGGTGAAACCGGCAGCCCGATCAGCAAACACATACAACAAACCACCGCGGGCACGCACTTCTTCCACGTTGGATTTCAGTTTTTCCAGCAACTCATTGTTCGGCGCCACCACAATGATCGGCATTTCACTGTCGATCAGTGCCAACGGGCCGTGTTTTAATTCACCGGCCGCATAGGCTTCTGCGTGGATATAACTGATTTCTTTAAGTTTTAGCGCACCTTCCATCGCGATTGGATATTGATCACCGCGACCTAAAAACAGACTGTGTTGCTTGTTGGCAAACTGTTCGGCCAGAGCTTCAATTTGTTTATCCAGCTGTAAGGCGTGTTCAATTTGCATCGGCAATGCTTGTAATGCACTTGCCACACAATGCTCATCCGTTTCACTCATATTACCGTTGCCACGACCAATCGCCGTCACCAACATGAGCAAACCGGTAAGTTGGGTTGTGAACGCTTTGGTTGATGCCACACCGATTTCCGCACCAGCTCGGGTCATGAACGCCAGATCAGATTCGCGGACTAAAGAAGAACCCGGCACGTTACACAAAGTCAGACTGGCCATATAACCCATATCTTTGGCCAGACGCAACGCAGCCAAGGTATCGGCGGTTTCACCAGACTGAGACAAGGTAATAATCAGACTGTTTGGATGCACAACTGATTTGCGATAGCGGAATTCAGACGCAATTTCGATGTTACAGGAAACGCCAGCCAGCGCTTCAAACCAGTAACGCGCCACCATACCAGAATGGTAAGAAGTACCACACGCCACGATCTGTACGTGCTGTACTTTCTGGAAGATTTCACGCGCATGTGTACCGAAAGATTCCGGCACAATGTGATTACCAACCAGACGACCTTCCAAAGTATTCAGGATCGATTGTGGCTGTTCGTAGATCTCTTTTTGCATGTAGTGACGATATTGACCTTTATCACCCGCGTCATGCGACAGCTCGGATTCGATTTCTTCGCGTTCAACGAGCTTGCCAGCATGATCAAAGATCTGCACACCACGACGAGTAACTTCCGCTACGTCTCCTTCTTCCAGGAATAGGAAACGACGAGTAACTGGTAATAACGCCAGTTGATCAGACGCGATGAAATTTTCACCCAAACCACGACCGATAACCAGTGGCGAGCCAGAACGAGCCACAACCAGACGGGATGGATCACGACGATCCATCACGACGGTGCCATATGCGCCGCGGAGTTCTTTCACTGCCGTTTGCAGTGCCTGCAACAAGCTACCTGCTGTTTTCAGATAATGGTGCACCAGATGCACAATCACTTCGGTGTCTGTCTGAGAGACAAATTCGTAACCTAAACCCTGCAATTTTACGCGCAGTTCTTCATGATTTTCGATGATACCGTTATGGACGACGGCTAAATCGCCATTTGATACATGTGGATGCGCGTTGATTTCTGACGGTTCGCCGTGAGTTGCCCAACGAGTGTGCGCAATACCAGTACCGCCAGACAAAGGTTGCTCTTCCAATGCGCTCGCCAATTCTTGCACTTTACCCAGACGACGTACACGCTGTAATTCGCCTTGTGCATTGATGATTGCCACACCGGCGGAGTCATAACCGCGGTATTCCAGACGGCGTAAGCCTTCTACCAAAATCTCAGCGATATCACGCTGGGCTACTGCACCGACGATTCCACACATATAATTATCTCCAGATGAAGTCTGTTGTTACTAAACAGAACTTTAAAATAAATATGCAGTAAGATATGACTAATAAGCAGACCGTCTGCCGCATGGATGCGGCAGCCGAGCTTACATGGATGTATTTATAGCGTGTCTGCGTTTAGTCATGACTTACAGCTGATGTTCAAGTATTAACCGACGCACAAATCACATGCACATCATGTTGTTCAATTTGTTGCTTCAGCTCTTCCCCGATCCCATCATCAGTGATCAAGGTATCTATCGCACTCCACGGCAATTCCAGATTGGGAATACGACGGCCAAATTTTTCGGAATCCACCAGCACGATCACTTCTCGCGCCACTTCGGCCATCACCCGTGATAAACCAACCAATTCATTAAAAGTGGTAGTGCCACGCGCCGGATCAACCCCATCCGCACCGACAAACAGCTGATCAAAATCATAGGAGCGTAATACCTGTTCTGCCACCTGCCCTTGGAAAGCTTCGGAATGCGGATCCCAGGTCCCCCCAGTCATCAGCAAGGTTGGTTCATTCTCCAATTCACGCAGCGCTTGGGCGACAGTCAGCGAGTTGGTCATCACCACCAGACCGCGTTTGGCCGCCAATAATGGGATCATCGCACCAGTGGTACTGCCACTATCAATGATGATGCGATTATGATCGCGGATATGTTGTATTGCCGCTTGTGCGATAGCTAATTTTCGTTGCGAAACTTTAGCCGGCACTTCTTCCGCCAGGATTTCGGACGGCAGCGAAATAGCGCCACCGTAACGGCGTAACAGCACTCCACTGCGTTCAAGCTCAGCCAGGTCTTTACGGATCGTCACTTCGGAGGTAGCAAAACGCTGCGACAGATCTTCCACACTGACTTCGCCCTGTTCATTGAGCAGAGAAATAATGGCATGCCGACGTTGTTGTGTGTTTCGTTTGATCATCGCTTAAGTTTCGATTCGAAATTTAACAGGCAGTATATTCTTACAAAAAGAAACTTCAAGCCGGAGGATCGGAATTTTTTAGCCGAAAATAAAAAGCCCACACAATGGTGGGCCTAACTATTCAGATGATCTGACTAATGCAGATTATTTTTTCTGTTTTACCGGACGCTGCCAGCCAGTTACGTGATGCTGTGGCACACGGCTCAAAACCAGTTCATCTTCTGCAACATCACGCGTGATAGTTGAACCGGCCGCCAGCGTAGCCCCCTTGGCTATACGAACCGGAGCCACCAGCTGGGTGTCGGAACCGACAAACACATCATCTTCAATGATGGTTTTATGTTTATTCGCACCATCATAATTACAGGTAATAGTACCGGCACCGATATTCACGTTGGCGCCAATATCGCTGTCACCCAGATAACTCAGATGACCTGCTTTGGAACCGAAACCCAATTTGGCATTTTTCAGCTCAACGAAATTCCCTACATGTGCTTGTGCGGCGAGTTCAGCGCCCGGGCGTAAACGGGCAAATGGGCCCACGGTGCAACCTTCGGCCAAGGTGGAACTTTCAATGATGGAATACGGGCTGATAATGCTGTCATCCGCGATGCTGCAGTTTTTCAGAATACAACCGGCACCAATCTGCACGCGATGACCTAATTCCACCTGACCTTCAATGATCACATTGGCATCAATAACAACATCTTCGCCGCAAGTCAGCTGTCCGCGCAGATCAAACCGTGCCGGATCCAACAGCGTAACGCCGTCCAGCATCAGTTGTTCTGCTGCGCGTTTTTGATAAAAGCGTTCCAGATTGGCTAATTGCAGACGGTTATTGGCACCTTCCACTTCCTGCGCACAACTTGGTTGTGCCGTTTGTATGGAACTACCTGCCTGATGGGCTGCCGCAATCACGTCGGTCAGATAATATTCACCCTGCGCATTTTTATTGGTTAAACCCGCCAGCCACTGTTTTAGCTGTTTCGCTGGCGCCACCAGCACACCGGTGTTCACTTCGTTGATCCGCTGCTGACCGACACTGGCATCTTTTTGCTCAACGATACCCACGACCTGATCGTCTGCGCGCAAAATACGACCGTATCCGGTAGGGTCATCCAATGACACCGTTAGTAAACCAATACCGTTTTTCGGCTGGACTTGCAGCAGTTCCTGTAATGTCGCGGTGGTGATCAACGGCGTGTCACCGTATAACACCAAGACGTTGGCATCATCAGGAATTGCCGGAGTTGCCTGTGCCACTGCATGCCCAGTACCCAGCTGTTCAGCCTGCAGCACCCATTCTACATCGGCTTCATTCAGTCTGGCCTGCATCACTTCGCCGCCATGGCCATAGACCAGATGGATTTTATCAGCATTCAGTTGGCGGGCAGTGGCAATGACATGGCTAACCATCGGGCGCCCAGCAACAGGATGCAGTACTTTTGGCAGGGATGAGCGCATACGGGTGCCTTTACCCGCCGCCAGAATAATCACATGCAGAGACATAACAAACCTCAATCATTACAGATGTGCGTTATTCTAGAAGAAAAGAGGCACTACAGAACAGAACTAATCGCCCCTCAGCGGCGCATATTGTCAGTCCAAAATATATGCCACTGTAAAAAACGAATACCCTGTCAGATTTTATCTGTGCGCAAACATTGAATTGGTTAACAAATCTTTTGCGCAAAATATGAGCCATCATGTATCTTGTTACACGTTGTCAACTGACAACTAATAACTAAATAAAACACGGGATCATAAAAAATGAATAACTTTACTTTTCCATTGGAAGAGCAGCGTTTTCGCATCCAAAATTGCCAAACACCACAAATATTGGCTGATCAACTGGCCAAACTTTGCATTGCTAACGGCTTTGAGTATTACCAGCTATGCCTGACATTACGTCGTGGCTTACAACAAACGGATCTGACCTTACTGATGCAAACGCCGGAAAACTGGGCTGAGCATTATGCACAAAACACCACCATCCAGAATGATTCTCTGTATCTGCGTTCGCAGTCGCAAAGCCGTCCGTTATTCTGGCAAGCGGATGTCAAACTGGAACATGAAGCCTTTTTGCCGATGGACTCTTGGCGTCAGTTCGGCATGGAAGAAGGAATTGCGATCCCGCTACACGGGCCATCGGGGTTTTACGGCTATTTTGCCCTGAGCCGTCATCGTAAAGAGCCGATCCGCTTACAGGATTATTTCCACCTCAGTTATCTCGGCCATATTATTCAGGAACAGGCGATTCCGTTATTTTCGCCGGAACAATCGTATTTATCCTCGCGGGAAAAAGAGTGTCTGTTCTGGGTCAGTGAAGGCAAAACCTCGTGGGAAATTGCCCAGATCCTTGGCATCACCGAACGCACGGTTAACTTTCATCTGAATAATGCCATTCGCAAAAGTGGCTGTAAAAACCGCTACCAGACGGTCGCTAAAAATATTATTACCGGGGAACTGGTACACGCGGTCAACCGCATTAGCCTGACCAATATGATCCAGCAGCCGTTATCTGCTTGATAAACGTCTTGAGACGCAGCACCGAAAACTGCGTCTCTTCTTTCTATTCCGCACATTCCACCCGCTGATCTTTTAGTCGCACTAATAGGTTTGTCCGTACAGGTACAGTTGTTGCAACAACTGTTTCAAACTGCACATTTTTAATGTCGCTATACGTACTAAAATATTACGCGCTATATGTTAAATCGCATATCCACCTGTTTTGAGAGGTTTTCATGTCCCGACAACCAACTTCAACGCCGCCCGCTCTGTTAGGGGAACTCAAATTATGCACTGAAGTGGGGCCTTCTTTAGGGGATACCCGTATTCAATTATTAGAAGCGATTGAACGTTTGGGCTCGTTATCACAAGCGGCTAAATCCATTCCCATGTCGTATCGTGCCGCCTGGGATGCGTTGGACGAGATGAATAATCTGGCAGAACAGCCGTTGGTTATCCGCACCGCTGGCGGGAAAAATGGCGGGGGCACCCAACTTACCGCCTACGGTAAACAGACCGTTGCTTTGTATCGGGCACTGCAGGCGGAATATCAACAAGTTCTCGAAAGAGTACAACAGCAACTACAAAATAAACCCTGTCAGCAAGATGACAATTTTTACGACATCACGCAATTTCGTCGTTTATTACGTCGCATATCGATGCGTAGTAGCGCGAGGAACCAGTTTGTCGGCACCGTAGTGGCGCTGCGTACTGCGCCGGTCGATTTTGAAGTGACCTTGCAGTTGGACGATAACGTGCAGCTGATTGCCGTCATCACTCGAGAGTCAGCAGAAAGCTTAGGTATTGCCATGGGGCAGGAGTTGTACGCACTGGTAAAATCATCGTCAGTCATGTTGGTGACTGATCGGCAATTAAAACTGTCGCCACGTAATCAGTTGTGGGGACACATCAGCAAAATTCATCGCGGCCCAGTTAACAGCGAAGTGGTGATCATTTTGCGCGGGGATAAAACCGTGTGTGCCGTGGTCACCACAGAAAGCGCCGATAACATGCAATTACAGGAAAATCAGGAAGCTTGCGCAGCCTTCAAAGCATCGGCGGTTTTACTGTGTAGTTATCAAGGATAAGCTTCAAGGATAAACCAGCATGATGGAACAAGACTGGAACACTGTGTGGCTGACACTCAAACTGGCCTTGTTGGTGATGGGGATTTTATTATTGGTTGCCACGCCGCTGGCCTGGTGGCTATCGCAAACTCGCAGCCGTTATAAACCGCTGTTTAATGCCATCTTAAGTTTGCCGATGGTTTTGCCGCCGACCGTGTTGGGTTTTTATCTGTTGTTGTTACTCGGCCCGCATGGTCCGGTTGGGCAATTATTAGAAACGCTACACTGGCAGGCATTGCCATTCAGTTTTGCCGGTATTGTGCTCGGTGGTGTCTTGCATAGCCTGCCATTTGCCATTCAACCGATCCAAAACTCCTTCGAGGCTATGGGATCGCGCCCATTGGAGGTTGCCGCCACCTTACGGGCATCACCGATGGATTGTTTTTTTTCCGTGGCGCTGCCTCTGGCTAGGCCGGGGCTAGTAACCGCCGCCGTGATGGCGTTTTGCCATAGCATAGGCGAATTCGGAGTAGTGTTGATGATTGGTGGCAGCATTCCCGGCGAAACCAAAGTGCTGTCGATCTTGCTGTATGAACACGTCGAAAATCAGGAATATCTGCAAGCGCATTGGCTGGCTGGCGGCATGGTGCTGTTTGCCATGCTGGCGCTGATGCTGATCTACTGGTTTGGTCAGAATCGGAGAACACAGCATGGCTGATATTTCGATCCGGCTGCGCTGGCCGCGTGGTGATTTTGCTCTGGATGTCGCATTACAATTACCGGGGCAAGGCGTCAGCGCGTTGTTTGGACCATCGGGTTGCGGCAAAACTACCTGCCTGCGGGCACTGGCGGGGCTGGAAAAATTGCCGGATGCCTATATCGCGATTGGTGATGAGATCTGGCAGGACACGAGCCGGAATATTTTCATTCCGCCACATCAGCGCTCATTAGGTTATGTCTTTCAGGAAGCCAGCTTGTTTCCGCATTTATCCGTCGAACAAAATCTGTTGTTTGGCGTAAAACGGCTACCGCCGCAACATCCGAAAGCCGATTTTACATATATCTGCCAGCTGTTGGGCATTCAGTCATTACTGCAACGCCGCCCGCATCAGTTATCTGGCGGAGAACGGCAACGGGTCGCGATTGCCCGTGCTTTATTATTGGCGCCGAAAATTTTATTGATGGATGAACCATTGTCTGCGCTGGATCAAGCCAGAAAACAGGAGATCTTGCCTTATCTGGAACAGTTACACCGCCAATTGTCGATCCCTATTATTTATGTCAGTCACGCTACTGATGAGGTTTCACGGCTGGCCGATCATCTGACCCTGTTACAACAAGGTAAAGTAGTGGCCTCAGGCCCCTTAAATGAAACTTTGTCGCGGTTAGACTTACCGGCTGATTTTGCCGAACAAGCGGCCGTGGTATGGGAGATGACACTGCATGAACTGGAAGACGATGGTCTCGCCCATTTGCAAACGGCCGATCATATCTCATTGTTAGTCGGTCAAACCAAACAAGCACTTGGTAGCCGCGTTCGCTGTCGCATCGATGCGCGCGATGTCAGCCTTAGTCTGCATAAGGCAGTTGATTCCAGTATTCTGAATTTATTACCCGCCACCTTGCTGGACATGGTGCCAGCGGAGACACCGGGTCATTTGCTGGTGAAATTGCAAGTCGGTCAACAACCTCTGCTGGCTCGTATCACGCAACGCTCAGCGCATACCCTCAAACTACAACAGGCGATACCGTTATGGGTTCAGATCAAAGCAGTAGCACTACTGGAATGATAACTACCGGCATATACTGAAGCCTCAATACCAACAGGACCAATACGCATGTCTTTGAAAGATTGGGGTTTCGCTCTGCTGATTGTGTTTGCATGGGGATTTAACTTTGTCGTGATCCATTGGGGGCTCGACGGGTTATCACCGTTATTGTTAGGCGCTTTACGTTTCTCGCTGGTTGCCTTTCCGGCCATCTTGTTTGTACCCCGTCCCAAGATTGCTTGGCGCTGGCTGTTAGCCTATGGGCTGACGATTAGTTTTGGACAATTTGCTTTCTTATTTACCGCGATGAAAGTCGGCATGCCAGCGGGGATCGCTTCGTTGGTTTTGCAATCACAGGTGTTGTTTACCCTACTGTTTGCCGCTGTGTTATTACGGGAACATTGGTTAGCACATCAGCCATTTACCTTGGGTATTTCTGCACTCGGTTTAGTCTTGCTCGCAACTCAACAAGGGCAAAGTGGCATGACACTGGCGGGTTTCCTGCTCACGATTTGTGCCGCCGCTTGCTGGGGGTTAGGCAATATTATTAATCGCCATATCTCACGTCAGGCATCACTTAACTTACTGAGTCTGGTGGTCTGGAGTGCGTTGATCCCACCCTTGCCGTTTTTCATCGCATCATACTTGTTGGAAGGACCAACGGTGATGGCAAACAGCCTGTTGCACCTGCAATGGCATTCCGTATTGGCAGTGGTTTATCTGGCGCTGATCGCAACCTTGTATGGCTATGTGGCGTGGGGACGTCTGCTGCGCACGTATCCGGTGGCGCAAGTCGCCCCATTAACCTTATTGGTGCCATTGGTTGGCCTGTTTTGCGCACGACTGTTTTTGAATGAACAGCTTACTCATTGGCAATGGATCGGAATTTTACTGG
>ERZ650302.1523-NODE-1523-length-12865-cov-5.804762_pt1 | contig 12865 bp, 6 predicted proteins | sample MGYA00376238_ERZ650302 | MGnify/ENA primary metagenome ERZ650302 (study PRJEB26733, sample SAMN07839298) | wastewater metagenome | biome: urban; feature: wastewater treatment plant; material: waste water | place: USA: North Carolina | collected 2016-04-28 ... | reverse complement strand
ATGATGAAAAGGAAGAGGTGGTAAATATGTGTAAGGCATGGGATGATCATAAAAAACGTGGCATTCAGGAGGGCATGCAGAGAGGAATGCAGCAGGGCCGTCTTTTTGAAATTTATCTTTCAGTACAGGAGGGAGACTATTCTGCAAAAAGAGGTGCCGAGAAGGCAGAGATGTCGCTTGATGAATTTGAAAAAGCGATGAGCAAAGCAGGATATAAAATTCCTGAGCTGGTATAATAATCTAAATATATTTCACACAAACCGGTCTATCCGTGGTACAATAAGCCACAGACAGACCGGCTTTTTAGAATGTGCGTGGGATGTTCTGAATAGTTACGAGTATAGCTACAATAAAAGAGGATAGACAAACAGATATGTACAAGACGAAAATAGATAATCTGGATTTAAAACAGATTGCTGACAGTGGTCAGTGCTTCAGATGGAAGAATACAGGAGAAAATGAATACACAGTAGTGGCATTTGACAGGGCGCTTCGGATTAAGCAGGATGGGAATGAGTTTGAGCTGGACTGTGATGAGGCAGACTGGAACAATATATGGAAAAGCTATCTGGATATGGATACGGATTATGCGGGGATTGCAAAGCTTATAGCAGACGGAGATGACGCGCATCTGAAGGAGGCGTATGCATATGGCAGTGGTGTGCGCATTTTAAGGCAGGATTTGTGGGAGATGATTGTTACTTTTATGATTTCCCAGAATAATAACATAAAGCGAATCACAAACAGTGTGGATTTACTTTGCAGGCGGTGCGGACATAAAATAGACGGCAGTGCAGAGGGGGAAGAACTGTATACATTTCCCAAGCCTCTTGAGGTACCGGATGAGGTATTTGATGACAGGAGCATGGGCTTTGGCTATAGGGCACCGTATCTGAAGGAAATATATGAGTATGGCGCTAATAATCCTGACTGGCTTGATAATCTGCGCAAAATGAGCTATGATGAGGCGATGGAAAGCCTGCTTACTCGCAAAGGAATTGGCAAAAAGGTGGCGAACTGCATATGTCTTTTCGGTTTGCATCATGTGGATGCGTTTCCGATAGATACGCATGTAAAGCAGCTTTTGGACAAATATTATAGTGACGGCTTTGATTTTGAGCGCTACAAGGGTGTGGCGGGAATTATCCAGCAGTATTTGTTTTATTTTGAATTGTAAATGATATGAGAAAGAGAAAGGATAAACGATGTACGTTATAGTAGGACTTGGAAATCCTGACAAAAAATATGAGCACACAAGACACAATATCGGATTTGATGTGATAGATGCGCTTGCGGATAAATATAATATAAGTGTGACAGACAAAAAGCACAAGGCGCTCTGTGGAAGCGGAGTGATTGAGGGCATGAAGGTGCTGCTTGTGAAGCCGCAGACATACATGAACTTAAGCGGTGAGTCTGTTGCTGAGGTGATGAATTTTTATAAGCTTGATCCGGATGAGGAAATGATTGTTATTTTTGATGATATTTCGCTTGAGCCGGGGCGTATCCGTATCCGCAAAAAGGGCAGCGCCGGCGGTCACAACGGGATTAAGAGCATCATTGCAATGACCGGCACACAGGGCTTCAGCCGTATCAAGGTCGGTGTTGGAGAGAAGCCGCAGGGCTGGGATCTTGCTGACCATGTGCTCGGGCGTTTCAGTTCTGAGGACAGGGCAAAGGTGGAGGAAGCTATCGGTCATGCGATGGATGCAGCAGTTCTTATGATGCAGGGCGAGACGGATAAGGCTATGAACATATATAACTAGCTGGAAATCGACAAGGTGATTTTGAACAGACAGAAATGGAGAATTGAAAGTGAAAGCATTTACAGAGCCACTCCTTTCCCTTGCGGGCTTTGAGGAGATGACAAAAACGGCAGAAAAATCGTCCGGACTTATATCTGTCACGGGATGTATAGATGCGCAAAAATCACAGATGATATATGCCTTTGGAGGTCACAGGAAAAACAAGCTTATTGTGACCTTTGGAGAGCAGAAGGCGAAGGAACTGTACGATGAGTACAGTTTTTTTGACAAAGAGGTGGTGTATTATCCATCAAAGGATGTGCTTTTTTACCAGTCGGATATCAGGGGCAATCTCCTGACAGCGGAGCGCATCAGGGCTTTGAAGGCTATCCGTGAGCAGGAGAGAGTGACGCTTGTGACCACCTTTGATGCGCTGATGAATACGATGGCGCCGATAGAAAAGATGTGGGAAAACGTGCTTACACTTGAGCAGGGACAGCTTTTGGATTTGAAGGAAATTCAGGCTGCTCTTATCAGAATGGGCTATGAAAAAGAGTATCAGGTCCAGACGATGGGACAGTTTTCTGTCAGGGGCGGTATTCTTGATGTTTTTCCGCTGACGGAGGAGAATCCTATCCGAATCGAGCTGTGGGGAGACGAGATAGACACCATCAGATATTTTGACTGCGAGAGCCAGAAATCCATTGAAAATATTGATCGGGTGAGCATATATCCGGCGGCAGAGCTTGTACTTAGCGATGAGGAAAAGGCCGGGGGAATTGAAAAGCTTAAGGCAGAGGCAAAGCGGGTGTCTGACAAGCTTAGAAAGCAGATGAAGACAGAGGAAGCACACAGAGTGACTGTGATGGCAGACGAGCTTACCGAGGAGTGGGGAGAGCTGTCCATGTATGCGGGCATGGATGCTTTTTTGTCGTACTTTTTTGACGAGAGAGTCGGGCTTTTGGATTATTTTAATCCATCGGACAGCCTTATATTCTTCGATGAGCTGACCAGGTGCGCAGAGCAGGGAAAGCTTACCGAGACTGAGTTTTCAGAGAGCATGAAGCAGAGACTTGCGATGGGATATATACTTCCGGGGCAGATGAACGGTCTTTTTACAGAGAAGGAGATAGTGGCAAAGCTTGGGAAGTATTCGTGCATCGCACTCGCTGCGCTTGATAATAAAGCAAACGGACTGCACCAGCTGGGAAGCTATGGTATTCACTGTCAGAGTGTCAGCCCATACAATAACAGCTTTGAGCTTTTGATAAAGGACTTAAAGCGCTATAAGAAAAACGGCTACAGAGTCATTCTTTTATCCGGTTCAAGGACAAGGGCAAAGCGGCTTTCAGAGGATATCACAGATCAGGGAATCACATGCTTTTACACTGAAAACTACGACCATGAGCTTTTTGAGGGGCAGATTATGGTCTGCTACGGCAAGGTGAGAAGAGGCTTTGAGTATCCTATCCTAAAGTTTGCCGTGATTACGGAGTCAGATATTTTTGGGGCGCAGCAGAAGAAAAAGAAGCGTCACCGCACCTATGAGGGTGAAAAAATACAGAGCTTTACCGATTTGTCGGTTGGGGACTATGTAGTGCATGAAAACCACGGACTAGGTATTTACCGCGGCATTGAAAAGCTTGAGGTGGACAAAAAGGTAAAGGACTACATCAAGATAGAGTATCAGGGTGGCTCCAATCTCTATATTCTTGCCACCCAGCTTGACATGATACAAAAATATGCCGGAAAGGATGCCAGAAAACCAAAGCTCAACAAGCTTGGAGGTCAGGAATGGACCAGAACGAAGAACCGTGTCAGAGGTGCGGTAAAGCAGATTGCAGGAGATCTGGTGAAGCTGTACGCCCAGCGTGAGCAGCAAAACGGATATGCCTTCGGCGAGGATACGGTATGGCAGAGAGAGTTTGAGGAGCTTTTTCCTTTTGATGAGACTGAGGATCAGATTCTTGCAATTGAAGCCACAAAGACTGATATGCAGAGTCATAAAATAATGGACAGACTGATTTGCGGTGACGTGGGCTACGGCAAGACGGAGGTTGCAATCCGTGCGGCCTTCAAGGCGGTGCAGGACAGCAAGCAGGTGGCATATCTTGCCCCGACAACCATTCTGGCACAGCAGATTTACGATACGTTTTCGCAGAGGATGAAGGATTTTCCGGTGAATGTGGATTTGATGTGCCGTTTCAGAAGCGCAGCGGAGCAGAAAAAGACGATAGAGAAGCTTAAAAAGGGTGAGGTCGATATCATTATCGGAACACACCGCATACTCTCAAAGGATGTGCAGTTTAAGGATCTGGGACTTTTGGTAATCGATGAGGAGCAGCGCTTCGGAGTGACTCACAAGGAGAAGATTAAGCAGATGAAGGTCAATGTGGATGTGCTCACACTGACCGCTACACCGATTCCGAGGACACTCCACATGAGTTTAATCGGCATAAGGGATATGAGCGTGCTTGAGGAGCCGCCGATGGACCGTGTACCGATTCAGACATATGTCATGGAGTACAATGATGAGCTTGTCAGAGAGGCGATAAACAGGGAGCTTGCCAGAAACGGACAGGTGTACTACGTATACAATAAAGTGCGCGACATAGCAGACATAACGGCAAAGCTGCAGGAGCTGGTGCCGGATGCGACTGTTGCATTTGCGCACGGACAGATGAAGGAGACGGAGCTTGAGCGCATCATGTACCGTTTCATCAATGGTGAAATAGATGTGCTTGTATCCACGACCATTATAGAGACCGGACTTGACATCTCAAACGTCAATACAATGATTATACACGATGCGGACAACATGGGACTTTCACAGCTTTATCAGCTCCGCGGACGAGTCGGCAGATCTAACCGTACTGCGTATGCATTTCTCATGTACAGGCGCAACAAGATGCTAAAAGAGGTGGCAGAAAAGCGTCTTGCAGCGATAAAGGAGTACTCAGACCTTGGCAGCGGCTTTAAGATTGCCATGAGAGACCTTGAAATCCGTGGTGCGGGCAATCTGCTCGGTGCGGAGCAGAGCGGACACATGGAGGCAGTGGGCTATGATTTGTACTGCAAGATGTTGAGCGAGGCTGTAAAAGAGGCAAAGGGCATCGAGGATATCAGTGATAAATTTGACACGACCGTGGATATTGTAACCGATGCTTATATTCCGGCAGGTTATATCGCAAACGAATTCCAGAAGCTGGATATATACAAGCGTATTGCAGGCATAGAGACAGAGGAAGAGAAGGATGAGATGCTCGAGGAGCTCATAGACAGGTTTGGTGAACCACCAAAATCAGTGCTCAGCCTGCTTCGCGTGGCAAGGCTTAAGGCGTTGGCACATGCCGTATATATCACTGAGATAAAGCAGACCGGCTCACTGATAAAGCTTACCATGTTTGAACGGGCAAGGATAAATCCGGAGAAGATACCGGAGCTTATTGCCCAGTATAAATCTTCCCTCAAATTCAATATGGCAGAAAACCCATATTTCACATTTGATTTAAAAAATGGCAGCGTGGCAAAGAAGCGGGATGTGCTTGATGTGGTGGAGGAACTGATTTCGCAAATGCGTAAGGAACTGATTACAGCTGAATAGTTACCCGAATTTTGGAATCATGTAGCATATAGCATAGGAAACACCACATGCTTTACGCGAAATTGACGATAATTTACAAAGTTTAGAAAATGCTTGCCAGCAGGCCCGAAAAGCTCTATAATATACGAGCGATACTATACCAATTTTAAAGAGGATAGATACAATGAAAGCGAAAAAAGTAATAGCCATGTTATTAGCTGCAACACTCTCAGTTACAGCTTTTACAGGATGTGCAATAAATAAAACCGCAACAGTTGCGACATTAGATAAAGAGGATATCAAGCTTGGGCTTGTTAATTTTATGATAAGGTACCAGGAGGCCGGTTATGATGACATGTATATACAGTACATGGGCGAGGGCTACTGGGACAAGACAGTATCAGGCAATAATACTGTGCTTGAAACATGGAAGAAAAATGCTATCGAGGAGGCTCATGAGCTTTACACATTAAAGGCGCATCAGTCAGATTACGATGTAGAGGTTTCTGATGATGAGAAAAAGGAAATCAAAAAGGCCGCAGAGAAGTTTATGAAGGCAAATTCCGATGATGTGATAGACGAGATGAGTGCTACAGAGGAGATTGTCGAGGAATATTTAGAGCTTCGCCTCATAAAGAGTAAGATGTATGCTGCAATCATCAAAAATGCTGATTCAAGCGTGACGGATGAGGAAGCCAATATGGCTGCATACACCATTGTGAAGCTTGATTACAAGGGTGCATATGACTCTAATTACCAGTATCAGACATATACAGATGAGCAGTCAGCACAGATAAAGGCACAGGCAGATGCAGTGGTAGAGGCGCTTGCAGGCGGATCATCCTTAGAGGATGCAGCCAAGGCAGCAGGCACTACAGCCACAACAGGCACATACGCCACATACGTTGATCCGGATGCGGAGAAGACAGATGATTCAGATAAGAAATCAGATGACACAGAGTCTAAAGAGAGCTCAGAGTCATCGGACAGCAAGACAAAGGACAGTGTATACACTACAAACAATCTTGATCAGAGCGTTGTAGATGCACTCAATTCCCTTGAGGAGGGACAGACCTCAGACCTCATCACCACAGACAGCACTTACTATATCGTAAGGCTCGACAAAAAGACCGATGAGAAAGCAACAGAGTCAAACAGGAAGACTGTAAAGGGCAATAAAGAGGACAAATATTACAATGGCATCCTTTCAGGATGGCAGGACGATGAAAAATGGTCTGTAAAGCAGAAGCAGCTTGACAAGATCAAGATTCACAATTATTTTACTACTACCAAGAAGGACAAAAAGGCAGCAGACACAAGCGCTACAGAGAGCACACAGCAGTCAGAAAGCACCAATAGTACAGATACAGAGAATACTGAGGCAGTAGATGGAACAGAAAACTAATATCGTACTTATAGGCATGCCGGGAGTTGGAAAGAGTACCATAGGCGTAATACTTGCAAAGGTGCTGGGATACAGCTTCCTGGATGCGGATTTACTGATACAGGAGCAGGAGGGAAAGCTTCTGCGTGAGATAATTGAGGAAAAGGGCACGGACGGTTTTATAGAGGTAGAGAACCGTGTCAATGCCTCTATCAGGGCTGATAGGGCCATTATAGCTACAGGCGGTTCGGTGGTATACGGAAAAGAGGCCATGGAGCATCTTAAGGAGATAGGCAGAGTTGTGTATCTCAAGGTTTCTTATGCTATTTTGGAAAAACGACTTGCAGACATAAAGGGTAGAGGTGTAGTATTAAAGAAAGGGCAGACTTTAGAGACCCTTTTTGAAGAGCGCTCAAAATTGTATGAGCAGTATGCAGACATCGAGGTTTCCGAGGAGGGGCTTGATGTGGAGCAGACAGTAGAGAAGCTGGTGGAGGCACTTGAATTATAGTGCTTATTTATCGTGATATGATTAGATAATAGTAGCTGCTGCGTCATTTATTAAAAGCAGCACCGGCACAAATGGCGGCTTAAATACGTCGTCATAAATGAAATTTGTAGTTGGATGTATAACAATAGTGTAAATTGAGAATAGTATATTAGGAGGAAGTATACTCCTGAATTCATAGAGGTGGAATATGGAACAGTACGTAATCAAAGGTGGAAATCCTTTATACGGTGAAGTTGAAATTGGTGGAGCTAAAAATGCTGCACTTGCTATTTTGGCCGCTGCCATAATGACAGACGAGACTGTAACAATAGATAATTTGCCAAATGTAAGGGATATCAATGTCTTACTTCAGGCAATCGAAGAAATCGGCGCACATGTGGAGCGCGTGGATATACACAAGGTAAAGATAAACGGTTCATTTATCAGGGGCGTAAATGTCGATAATGAATTCATCAGACGAATCAGGGCATCATATTATTTAATTGGTGCATTACTTGGAAAATACAAGCATGCAGAGGTTGCGCTTCCGGGAGGCTGTGATATCGGAAGCAGGCCGATTGACCTTCATATGAAGGGCTTCCGCTCCATGGGAGCAGACATAGACATAGCTCATGGCCTTGTCATCGCCAGGGCAAAGGAGCTTAAGGGCACACACATATATATGGATAAGGTTTCTGTAGGTGCCACAATCAATATTATGATGGCTGCAGCCATGGCAGATGGCAAGACTGTTATCGAGAATGCGGCTAAGGAGCCTCATGTCGTTGACGTGGCAAACTTCTTAAACAGCATGGGAGCAAATATCAGGGGCGCAGGAACCGATGTCATCAGAATTGTAGGTGTGGAGAAATTACATGCTACAGAGTATTCTGTCATTCCGGATCAGATTGAGGCCGGTACATTCATGTTTGCAGTTGCGGCAGCAGGAGGCAACGTGCTGGTAAAGAATGTCATTCCAAAGCATCTGGAAGCAACAACCGCAAAGCTCGAGGAGATTGGCTGCGACGTAGAAGAGTTTGACGATTCCATCCGTGTGAGCGCAAGCAAACGTCTGGGCAGAACACACGTAAAGACACAGCCGTACCCGGGTTACCCGACCGATATGCAGCCGCAGATTGCGGTTACACTGGCACTGGCAAACGGTACGAGTATTGTAACAGAGAGTATTTTTGAAAATCGTTTTAAATATGCGGATGAGCTGGCACGTATGGGCGCCTGTATTAAAGTAGAAGGCAACACGGCGATCATCGACGGCGTAGAGAAATTTACCGGAGCAGAGGTTTCCGCACCGGATCTTCGCGCCGGAGCAGCACTTGTTATTGCAGGTCTTGCAGCAGAGGGTGTTACCGTGGTGGATGATATTGTATACATTCTGCGCGGATACGAGGATTTCGACGGAAAGCTCCGCGGACTGGGCGCTGAGATTGAGCGTGTGAACAATGCGAAGGATATTCGGAAATTCCGGCTGAGAGCGTAAAAACAGCATAAAAGTAATTTTATTAAAAAAGAACGGTGCAATAAAAGGTATCGTTCTTTTATTTTACTTTATTGCGAAGAAATTGGCTTAAATTTTACTACTATTATTTTCAAAGCTGAGGCGGTCAGTATTGGTAAAAAAAGATATTTAAAAATATACAAATTTATGATATATTGAATACAAAAACGTTACCGATTATACATTTTGACTAAAAATAATAAAAACCAGAGGGGGACAATATATGTCTAATGAAGCAGAAACACAATATAATCCGCAATGTGGGGTGCGAAGAACAATTTTTTCAGATGAGTATGATTTTCTCACAAAAATTGAATCAGTGTGTGCCAAAGAAGATGGAATACATTTTTTGGTACGTACATGGAAAGACCGTATAGCCACAGTTCGTATTACATTTTTGACACCATCGGTATTCAGATTTGTGATGGTGCCGGAGATGACTGCAAAAAGCCACAGACAGACGGTAGTCGAAGATGTACCTGAATCGGAGTTTGAAACAAAAAATGCAGAATTTACAGAAAATGAAGATCTGTATATATATGAAACAAATCAGTTAAGTCTTCATTTTTCAAAAAACTACTGGGAAATGTCCATATATCAGAATGGAAAATTATTGACGAAAGAACAGGCTTTTGACACTAATGTCGATAACCGGTGGAAACAGCTTCCAACAGGATTTAGAGTAGATGCATCTGGAAAAAGTATAGCCTCATTTGAGCAGTTTGTATTATTCTCCGATGAGCAATTTTGGGGATTTGGAGAGAAGTTTACACATTTTAATAAACGTGGACAAAGAATAGAGTGTTGGCAAAAAGATGCATTGTCTACTAATACGGAGGATTCATATAAAAGTCATCCGTATTTTACAAGCAGCCGGGGATATTCAGTATTGTTAAATACATTTACGCGTTCATCATTTGATATGGGTGCTTCATCATGGATCAGTTATCAGATGGGCAGTGACGATCCTATTCTGGATTATATTTTCCTGGCAGAAGAAAGCAAAGACTATAAGAAGCTGTTGCAGCAGTATTTGCAGATTACAGGGCAGATACCTATGATTCCACAGTGGGCTTTTGGTTTCTGGATGTCAAAATGCTCTTATATGAGCCGTAAAGAAGTCGAGGATGTTGTTGCTGATGCTGAAAAATTTGGAATAGGTATCGATGTAATTCATATCGACGGCTGGCAGAGGCAGGATATGTCTGGTGTATGGGAATGGGATACAGAACGTTTCCCTGAACCGGAAGAAATGATTAAAGAATTAAATAAAAAGAACATACATTTAAGTCTTTGGAATTATCCGTACTTGCAGGAAGATTCGCCGGCATTTAAGGAACTGGCAGAACGTGGATTTTTTATAAAAAATAAAGAAGGGCATCCTGCAATGTTTAAAGCGACTGCAGATTCAGAGTTTTTGTGTGCCTGCTTTGATTTCACAAATCCGGAATTTCTGGCATGGTATGAGGAACGTGTGAAAAAAATCGTCAGAATGGGTGTATCAGTGATAAAAACAGATTTCTCTGAAGCAGTACCTGAAGATGTTGTATTTTACAATGGCATGAGCGGGCGAGAAGGACATAATCTTCTGACGTATCTGTATGCAAAAAATATTTACACATGGATGAAAGAAATTTGCGACGAACGTGGGGAATTGCCAATGCTTTGGGGACGCAGTGGGTATGTGGGTTCTCATACGATCCCGGCAGCATGGGCAGGAGATTCTTCCAGTGATAAAGCAAGTCACAGTGCAATTCTTCAGGCCGGACTTGGGATGGCTATGTCTGGCGTATCTTTCTGGGGTTATGATCTTGGCGGATTTTATAACACAGGTTATATCGGAAATGAGGAACGTCCGAATATAGAAGATTACCTTTCCTCTGTGCAGATGGGATTGTGGATGCCATTATCCAGAGCGCACGGTAAAACACCGCGGGAACCATGGCAGTATGGAGATATGGCATTAAAAGAAGTAAAAAAATGGATTAACTTCAGACATCGACTTGTGCCATATCTTTATCACACCGCCTGCCAGAGTCATCAGTCTGGTATTCCAATGATTCGTCCGCTTGTGATGGAATATCCGAAAGATCCAATCGCAAAGACACAGAATCTGTCTTATATGCTTGGTGATGCATTGCTTATTTCACCCGGATTTGACAGAGATGAATATGAACTGTATCTTCCGGAAGGCCGGTGGCAGGATATTGAAAGTAAAGAAGTATATGAGGGAATGACATTTGTTCATATAGAAAACAAAGCTTTTGCTGATGGTGGTACATCTCTTCGGGTTTTCCAGAAGGAAGGAACAAGTATACCGTTGTTTGCTCAAAAAGAAGTATTGCATGTGCCTGCACAACTATGGAAACAGGAAGATCTTGAATTTATGACATTTCAAAAAAAAGATGTTGATTAGCTATTGTGCACAAAATAGATGCATAAGAATGTGAAAAATGGATAAAAAGAAAAAAGCTGAAATCATAAGAACTGACTTGACAAAAGAGATTTATCTGTGCTATATTCAACTACAGTTGTAGTGTGTAACTCGATTTTTGGAGGCATTAACTATACATAACAGGAATTGTTTATGTGGGTTAGTGTCTCTTTTTTGTACTCTGTTTTAGAAAAAGAGTACAGACCGGCTAAAAAGATGCAAAACCGCAGAAACTCTTCTTGTAAAAAGTATAAACTACACAAGGAGTAAAAAAATGAAGGACAAAATTTTTAGTGTTCTGCAGCGAGTGGGAAGAAGCTTTATGCTCCCGATCGCAATCCTTCCGGTAGCCGGACTTTTGCTGGGAATCGGAAGCTCATTTACCAATGCAACCACGATTGAAACGTACGGGCTGACAAGCTTGCTCGGCAACGGCACAATTCTTCATGCGCTGTTGGTGATCATGAACAAAGTAGGAAGTGCGGTGTTTGATAACCTGCCTCTGATTTTTGCGGTAGGTGTTGCAATTGGTATGGCAAAGAAGGAAAAAGAGGTTTCTGCCCTGTCAGCCGTTATTGCATATTTCGTTATGAATACAGCAATCAACGCAATGCTGACCATTACAGGTCAGATTCTGGAAAACGGAGAAATTGCAGAATCCGTTCTGGAAGGAACCATCACTTCTGTTTGCGGAATCCAGTCCTTACAGATGGGGGTGTTTGGTGGTATTATTGTAGGACTTGGTGTTGCTGCTCTGCATAACCGTTTTCACAAAATCGTTCTTCCAAATGCGTTATCATTCTTCGGAGGGTCCAGATTTGTTCCGATCATTTCTACACTGGTGTACATGTTTGTTGGGATTGGAATGTATTTTGCCTGGCCGGTTGTACAGAATGGAATTTATGCACTTGGCGGACTGGTAACCGGAAGCGGATATCTGGGAACCCTGATTTTTGGTATTATTAAGAGAGCTTTGATTCCGTTCGGACTTCATCACGTATTTTATATGCCATTCTGGCAGACAGCAGTCGGTGGAACAATGGAAGTTGCGGGACAGATGGTACAGGGCGGACAGAACATCTTCTTTGCGCAGCTGGCATCTCCTAATGTCACGCATTTCAGTGCGGATGCTACCCGTTATTTCTCGGGTGAGTTCATTTTTATGATTTTTGGTCTGCCTGGAGCGGCACTGGCGATGTATCGCTGTGCTCGTCCAGAGAAGAAGCGCATTGCTGGCGGTCTGCTGCTGTCAGCAGCATTGACCTCGATGTTCACTGGTATCACCGAGCCAATTGAGTTTTCGTTCCTGTTTGTAGCACCAATGCTGTTCTATGTGCAGGTTGTACTGGCTGGTGCAGCCTACATGATTGCTCATATGCTCAATATTGCTGTTGGACTTACCTTTTCAGGCGGACTTCTGGATCTCTTTATCTTTGGTATCCTGCAGGGGAATGACAAAACGAACTGGATGTATATCATCCCGGTCGGCATTGTGTATTTCTTCCTGTATTATTTCATCTTTACGCTGCTTATCAAAAAATTCAACCTTAAGACTCCTGGCCGTGAGGATGACGATGAAGAGACAAAACTTTATACGAAAGCCGATGTCAGGGCTCGTGCAGCTGGTACCGGGGCCGCGGCTGGCGACGAACTAAGCCAGCTGATTGCCTATGGACTGGGCAGCAAGGTCAACATTACTTCCGTAGACTGCTG
>ERZ650302.1522-NODE-1522-length-12880-cov-17.189786_pt1 | contig 12880 bp, 15 predicted proteins | sample MGYA00376238_ERZ650302 | MGnify/ENA primary metagenome ERZ650302 (study PRJEB26733, sample SAMN07839298) | wastewater metagenome | biome: urban; feature: wastewater treatment plant; material: waste water | place: USA: North Carolina | collected 2016-04-28 ... | reverse complement strand
AAAAGATTTTTAGATACACCAACTGGTGAACTTCTTCCAAGGATTTGTTAATGCATGAGTATAGTGTAGTTCAATCATTATTAGAAAGCTGTGAAGAACACGCTCGACAAAATGAAGCTTCTAAAGTTACAAAAGTAGTTGTAAAAATTGGAGTTTTAAGTGGAGTTGAGCCTGATTTACTTCAAACTGCTTTTGATACTTTTAAAGAACAAACAGTCTGCCATGATGCAATTTTTTTGATAAATCATCAAAAAATAGTCATTGATTGTTTTGATTGTAATACACAATCAACTTTGGAAAAACATGAGTTTTCATGTCCAAAATGTCAAAGTGTAAATGTCAAAGTAATTGATGGCGAAGATATGTATCTGATGTCATTAGAAATGGAATAAAAAATTATTTAATAAAAATATACACTAAAGTATTCCTTTTCCTAGAAAGTTATGATATTATTTTTTATATAGAAGCTAATATAAAGGCTTTAGAATGAAAAAGATTACTTTAGAAAGATTACTTTATAAAAATTATTTGAAAACATCTCTTGTATCAATATTTTTGATTGAGTTGTTTTTGGTATTTTTTTACTTCATAATACATAAAAACATGATTAATAAAAGTTCTGAATTTTTATTAAATGATGTTCAAAAATCTATCTCTTTAATAATAGAAAACAATAATCAACTAGTAGATAAAAATTTCACAAGAACACAATCTTTAAATGATTTATTAAGTCATTTTATTGAAATGAAATTACCATATAAAGGTAAAATTATTATAATCAATAATCTAGGAGAAATATTATATCTTGATGAAAATCTAAAAAATTTATTGGATATTCATACTGAAAAATTAAATATTTTAAATCACCAGAATTTGAAAATAGTTAATTATTTTAAAGAGATAATGAAAGAAAAGAATTTAAATAAAATGGTATTAGATGAAAAGAATTATTTTTTATTTTCTACTAAAATAGAAAATAATTCTTTATATGTAGTAACTTTTATAGATGAGAATAATATTTTAAATAAAATTAATGATTTACAAGAATACAACGATAAATTAGCTTATATCGTTATATTTTCCGTATTAATATTTTATATGATGTTTTTCTTTTATCTCTCTTTTAAAGCAAAATGTTTTGTGGATAAAATAAATGAACCTTTATTAAATATAATTGAATTTACAAAAAATTTAGGAATAAAAAAAGATATAAAAAATCTTGAACCTTGTGGAATTTTTGAAATAGATAGATTAAGTTCAAATTTTAATAATATGATAGTTGAGTTAGATATAAGAACAAATAGACTCATTTTAGAAGAAACAAAAAGAATATATCATGAAAAATTAGCAAATACAGATCCTTTAACTGGTGCATATAATAGAAGATATTTAAATGAATTTTCTTATGAATATCTAAAAATAATAAAAAGAGAAAATAAAGATTTATCTTTATTGTTAGTAGATTTAGATGATTTCAAAAAAATTAATGATACTTTTGGGCATGAAATAGGAGATATTGTTATTAAACAATTAGTAGAAATATCAAAAATTTGCATAAGAGAAAGTGATTTGATTGTTCGTTTTGGTGGAGATGAATTTGTAATTTTATTGCCTAATACAAATATTCAAAGTGCAAGATTTGTTGCAAATAAACTTATCAATAAAATAAATGAATATAACAAAAATAAGGAGTTCAATTTTTCAATAAGTGTTGGAATTTCCCATTATCAAATTGGAGATAATTCAATAGATAATATAATTCTAAGAGCAGATGAGGCTTTATATGAAGCCAAAAGAGTAGGGAAAAATTGTGTTGTTTAAGAATATAACAGTAGTTATTCATTTATTGATTGTTAACCAATCTTTATTAGAATAATAACATATACAAATAGGAAATATAAGATGTTATTAATGAAATTACAAGCAAAAGAGAAGTTTTCTTTTTTACAATTAGCTCACTATTTAGCAAGAATCGATAATAAATACGGACAAAAAGAAGAAGAGATTATTTTAGAATATTGTGTGGAAATGGGAATAGAAAATTTAGATTCTTTTGATTTTGAGAATTTTAGTTTAGATAAAATATTAAATGACTTTAAATCAGAAACAAGTAAAAAAATTGTAATTTTAGAATTGATGATTTTAATTCATATTGATCACACTTTTAATTTAAATGAAAAGAAATTAATACAAAGAATTTCAGAAAGCTTTGGAATAGATATTGATGATGTAAATGATTATTCTCAATGGGGAAAATCTGTGGCAATGTTATATGAAGTTGCAAAAATATTTGTAAATGAGAAAAAAATATAACAATAAGCATAATTTAAATTCTAATACTAGGAATTTTTAGATAAAATGATATTATGGAAATAATAGAAACATTAAATAATAAAATTGATAAGTTAATTCATGATTATGATAAGTTAAGATTGGAAAATTTAGCACTACAACAAGAGTTAGATATCTTAAAAAATGAGAATGATGAATTAATAAGAAATAATCAAGATATGTTTCTACGAATTGATAGTACATTAACATTAATAAAGGCTCGAAGTAGTGAATAAAGAAGTAACATTTCATATAAATAATATGGCATATACTATAAATGTTGATGAAAATATATATAAAGAACTTTCTAAATATTTGAATTTGGAAAAAAATAATGACACTAGAGATTTACTTGCAGCTTATATAAGGTTATCTCAAGAGTATCATGTTTTTAAAAAAGATATTGAAGACATAACAAATAAACTTTCAAGGTTTTGAAAATTAAAGGTTTTTCACTACTCGAAATTATAATTGTTATAGTTTTAATAGCTATTATTACATCTTTTGCTGTTCCTAAATTTGCAAATATGAACTACAACACAAACATATCTATTTTAAAATCACAATTAGCTTTGATTCAAAATGGAATTGTAAAACACAAAAGTAAAAATATTTTACTTTCAAATAATCAAGAAATAACTACTTTAGACAATGTTACTTTAAATAGTAGTGGAGAAAAACTTTTTTCTAAAGTAATAGATTTTCCAATAATCTCAACAAATAATACAAAAAAAGAGTCTGGAATGTGGGCAAAAACAGAAGATAAAACATATACTTTTTATCTTTTAAGTGATAAAGATGTTCTATTTTCTTTTGAAGATGGAAAGTTTTTATGTAAAAGTAGTGTTGAATTATGTAGTGAGATTGAATAATGTTTTATTATGAATTAGCACTTTTAAAATCGCCTCTAAATAATCTTACTTTTCAAAGTGAAGAAAAAATAGAAATAGGTTTTAAAGTAAAAGTAAAACTTCAACAAAGAAAAAGTTTAGATGAAGCAGTTGTAATAAAAGAGGTTGAAAAACCAACTTTTAAATGTACAAATATTTCAGAAATTACAAATGAATATTTTGATGAAAAAATGCTTTTAATTGCCACTTTTGTATCTCAATATTATGTATGTTCTTTGGGTGAAGCTTTGAGTGTTTATAATGCTTTTGATAAAAATATAACTTTTTGTTTAGATGAAAAAAGATTTGATAGTAAAATAGCTTTATCTCCACAACAAGAAAAAGCAAAAAGATTTTTAGATGAAAAAAAACAAGCTTTACTTTTTGCAAATACAGGTGCTGGAAAAACAGAAGTTTATATAAAAATCATAGAAGAACATTTAAATCAAAATAAACAAGCAATTCTGCTTATGCCTGAAATTTCTTTAACTCCTCAAATGGAAAAAAGACTTGAAAAAGTTTTTGATAAAAGTGTAGCTATTTGGCACTCAAAAATTACAAAAAAGAAAAAAGATGAGATTCTAAAAGGCTTACAAGAAGGAAGTATAAAACTAATTGCAGGAGCAAGATCAGCTCTATTTTTGCCATACTCAAATTTAGGTGTAATTGTAGTTGATGAAGAGCATGATGACTCTTACAAAAGTGATTCAAAACCTAGATTAAATACAAAAGATTTATCTATTTATATGGCTAAAAAGTTTGATATTCAACTTGTTTTAGGAAGTGCAACAGTTTCAACGAGCTCTTTTTATAAAATTCCAAATTTTCGTCTTGATGAAACTTATCATCAAACTAAAAAATTTTATAGTTTTGAAGATAGTGATGCAAATTTATCTATAAAAGTTGTAAATAAAATAACAAAAACCATAAATGATGGAAACCAAGTAATTGTATTTTTACCAACAAGAGCAAATTTTAAATATCAAATTTGTACAACTTGTGGAAAATCAGTTGAGTGTCCTTATTGTTCAGTTTCTATGAGTTTACATAAAAATGATTTGGCTTTAAAGTGTCATTATTGTGGATATGCTCAACAAATTCCAGAAACTTGCCCATCTTGTAATAGTGGAATAATTCATAATTTACGAGTTGGAACTGCTCAAATTGAAGAGGAATTAAAAGAATTATTCCCTCAAAAAGTAATAAAAAGATTTGACCGTGACCAAATAAAAACAAATACCCAATTAAAAACAGTTTTAAATGAATTTAATAAAGGACAAATAGATATTTTAGTTGGAACTCAAATGCTTTCAAAAGGGCACGATTATCATAATGTAAAACTAGCTGTTGTTTTAGGAATTGATTCAGTTTTAAATATGAATTCATATAAATCAAGGGAAAAAGCGCTTTCTTTACTTATTCAAATATCAGGAAGAAGTGGAAGAAGTGGTGAAGGCGAAGTAATAATTCAAACTAAAAATGAAGAATTTTTTAATCATTATTTGAATGAATCAAATTATAAAGAGTTTTTAGAGAGTGAATTAGAATTTAGAAAAGAGCTTTATCCCCCATTTTTAAAAATGGCAAAAGTAACTTTTTCCCATACAAATGGACTTAAAATAAAAGAAGAAATGGATTTTTATGTACAACTTTTAAAAGCAAATAAAGATATAGAAGTTGTAGGTTTTGGGCAAAGTCCTATTTTTAAAATGGCAAATAAATATCGGTATGAAATAATCCTTCGTTCACTAAATGTAAAGGCTTTATTAAATGCTTTACACTCAATTCAAACTCCAAATGCTTCAATAGATATGGATACTATTTACTAAAATTAAACTTATATTAGTTTTGATTATTGTACAATACCCCAAAAATAATAGGAGAACTAATGGCTTATACAAAAGAAGAATTCAAACAATTAGTAGATGATATTCAATCACAATCTTGGTACAAAAATCCAATTGGATTTGGTATTGCAAAAGTTGATAGAGGACAAATTAACAAAGATAAAATATTACAAGCAACTTTCCCTTTAATAAATTGGAATGAAAATTTTGGAAGTGCAGCTGTTTTATTAAATGCTTTAAAAGTAGCTGGAGTTAATGTAGATACTTCAAAATCAGAACTAGTAGCAAAAATTTCAGATGAGTTTTTAACTTCTTGTATCGAAGCTTTTAGACCATTTATTCCAGAAGCAAAAGGTGATGCTCATAAAAATGTTCAAGTTATTTCAACTTTAGCTTCACTTCCAATAGATTCAGGATTAAGTGCTGATGATTATAGAGTTGTATTTATTTTTGAAGATGTAGCTCCTGAAAGTACAGAAGCTGTTTACTTAAAATTATATGCACTTTCAACTGGAAAAGCGGCTTTAAGAAGCTTAAATCTAACAGGTGCATTTGGTAAATTACACAACTGCGCTTGGGTTGGAAATCAACCAATTGAACTTGACTGGTTAAGAGCAAATGAAATCGTGTTAAAACTTTCAGGAAAATATCCAACTATTGATATGGTTGATAAATTCCCAAGATTCTTACAACACATTATCCCTGCTGATAACACAAGAATTTTAGAAACTTCAAAAGTTAGAATGGGAGCTCAATTAGCAGCTGGAACAACTGTAATGCCAGGAGCTGCTTATGTTAACTTTAATGCGGGAACTTTAGGAAGCGTTATGGTTGAGGGAAGAATTTCTTCTTCAGCAGTTGTAGGAGCTGGATCTGATGTTGGTGGTGGAGCTTCAATTCTTGGAGTTTTATCAGGAACAGATGGCGTACCTGTAAGTATTGGAGAAAACACACTTTTAGGTGCAAATTCTTGTACTGGAACAGCAATTGGTGATGGTTGTATTTTAGATGCTGGTGTTACAATCCTTCCAGGAACTAAAATTGCCTTATCTGATAAAGCTGTTGAGCAATTAAAAGAGATAAATCCAGGTAAAACTATCACTAACGTTATGAAAGGTAGTGATTTCTTAGGAGTAAATGGAGTTCACTTTAGAGTTAACTCTTCAAATGGTCAAACTATTGCTATGAGAAGTACAAGAGAAGTTAAATTAAACGCTGATTTACACTAATCTTACTATTTTATGCAAGTTAAAAAAGGCAAGAGACTTTTGTTCTCTTGCCTTTTTTTATATATAATATTTTAAAAATAATATTCAAGGATAAGTTTATGAAAAGTGATAAATATAATAAAGGTATGAAAGTAAGAAGAGAAGTTTTAGGAGATGAATATGTTGATAAGGCATTAAGTTTAGCAACAGATTTTACAAAACCTTTACAAGATTTAGTAACTGAAAATTGTTGGGGAGAAATTTGGACAAAAGATATTATTCCGAACAAAACACGAAGTTTAATAACAATTGCAATTTTATCTTCATTAAAAGCAAATACAGAATTAAAAGGTCATGTTTTAGGTGCTTTGAGAAATGGATGTACAAAAGAAGAGATTCAAGATGTATTATTACAATGTACAGTTTATTGTGGAGTTCCAGCTGGAATAGACTCATTTAGAGCTGCAAAAGAAGTAATTGAAGCTTGGGAAAATGATAATAAAATACAATAAAACTAATTTTAATTGATTGTTATGAGAAAAAAGGATAAATACTTTTTTCCTCTAATTAGTATATAACCCATATTATCGTATAATCGCAACCTTAAAAAATAAAAATCACATAAAAGAAAAAAAATGATTGAATTAGTAAACATATCAAAAAGTTATCCAACAAATGAGCTTTATAGCAATTTAGATTTAAGATTAAATGCAGGAAATAAAGTTGGATTAGTTGGAAGAAATGGAAGTGGAAAATCAACACTTTTTAAATTGATTTTAGGGGAAGAACACCCAGATAGCGGTGAAATCGCACTTCCTAAAAACTATAAAATTGGTGCTTTAAAGCAATATTTTGACTTTACAGAAAAAACTTTAATAGAAGAAACAGCTTTAGCTTTAGGTGAAGATGATAAATATAACATCTATAAAGCTGAAAAAATTTTATTTGGACTTGGATTTTCTCAAGAAGATTTAGAAAAAGCTCCAAAAGAGTTTTCAGGTGGTTATCAAATTAGAATTAACTTAGCAAAACTTCTTTTAACAGAACCAAATATGTTATTACTAGATGAGCCTACAAACTACTTGGATATTTTATCTATTAGATGGCTAAAAGCCTTTTTAAAATCTTTTGAGGGAGAAGTAATTCTAATCACTCACGATAGAGATTTTATGGATAGCGTTTGTACTCACACAATGGGAATTATTAGAAAAAGTGCGTTTATGATTCAAGGAAGCACACATAAATTTTATGAATTATTAGCTTCCAATGAAGAGCATTATGAAAAACAAAAAATAGCTCAAGAGAAAAAAATCAAAGAACTTGAAGAGTTTATTGCAAAAAATAAAGCAAGAGCAGCAACTGCAAACCTAGCTCAATCAAAAGTTAAAATCCTAGAAAAAATGGAAGTTATGGATGACTTACAATATGATGCAAATCTTGATTTTGATTTCAATTTTAAAGAAACAGCAGCTAAATTTTTACTTGAAGTAAAAGATGTAAGTTTTGGATATACACCTGAAAATATTTTATTTAAAGATATTTCTTTTGCATTAAGCAAAGGTGAAACTCTTGGAATCATCGGGAAAAATGGTAAAGGTAAATCAACTTTACTAAATGTAATTGCAGGGGAATTAAAAGCTTTAACTGGAACTATTGATTATCATACAAGTACAGTTTTTGGACACTTTGGGCAAACAAATATTTCTCACTTAAACAAAAACAATACAATTATGGATGAAATTCACTCTACAAATGTAAAACTTCCAGAATCAACTATTAGAGGAATTGCTGGACTTATGATGTTTAGTGGTGATAATGCTAAAAAGAAAATTTCACTTCTTTCAGGGGGAGAAAAAAGTAGGGTAATGCTTGGAAAAATCATAGCAAAAGATGTAAATTTACTTTTCCTAGATGAGCCTACAAACCACCTTGATATGGATTCTATTGATGCACTTACAAATGCAATAAAAGCTTTCCCTGGTTCTTGTATTATTGTAACGCATAGTGAAGATTTATTAAGAGCTGTTTGTGATAGATTGATTGTATTTACAAACGATGGAGCTGATTATTTTAATGGAACTTATGATGAGTTCTTAGAAAAAATTGGTTGGGATGAAGATGAAACTGTTGAAAAGAAAAAAGTTGAAAAACCAAAAGTAAACAAAAAAGAGAGCAAAAAACTAAGAGCTGCAATTGTTGCAGAAAAATCTAAAGCTACTGCACCAATTAAAAAACAGATGCAAGAAATTGAAGAAGAAGTGGAAAAACTTGAAGATGCTCTTGAAGATGCAAGGGTAAAATTATCAAGAGATATTCCAAAAATTGAAAAAGAAATAGAAAATAAATTTGCTTTATTAGAAGAACTTCAAACTAAACTTGATGTTATGAATAAAGAGTTTGAAATAAGAATGAGTGAGGTTTAAGCTAATAATAGCTTAAAGCTCTTTGGCGTAAATAGTCGAAGAGTTTCACTTTTTTGTGATTTTAACTCACTTGAAAACCCATTTTTACTAAATATTACAAAATAATCAACATTTAAACCAATTGCATTACAATCTTCTTTTAGTTTATTTAATTCATTTTTTTTGATTTTTGAGTTTATATATTTACAATTTCCAGCAATGATTTTTCCAGAAGTTGTTTTAGCAACTAAATCTATTTCTCTTTTTTCATCCCAATATTTTCCAAATTGTTTTACAGCATCTTCTTCAAATAAATCTCTAATAAATTCCATAGATAACTCTTCAAAAACAAAGTTTCCAAATTCAGCTTCTTTATTTTCAAAAAGAGTATAAAATTCTTTATAGTTTTTCTCTTTTATACCTTTATAAATAGGAGAAACAAAAGCAAACCAAAATCTTAAAAATGGAGTTGTAAAAAGAAGTTTTCTAGCAACTTTATCATCACCTCTTTTATTTGCTAAATGATGTTGTGAAGATTCTATTTCAATAATTCCTCTATCAATAAGATTTTCAACACATCTTGAACCCTCTTCAAAACTAACAAATGCTCTTTTAAAAGATGAATTTGTTCTTCTATCCCCTTGAGCAACACCTGTTAAAATAGCATGGTCAACTTTATAACCACCTGTTAAACTATGTATTTCATTTCTTAGTTGTAAATAATTATCTAAAATATGTTTCTCTATTAGTTCAATTAGAGGTTTTGTTGTATCTATTTTTATGTTTAAACCACCAAATACAATAAAGTATTTAACAGCTAATTCCATATCTTCTATTTTGTTTTCTTTACAAAAAATTCTAAATTGATTTTTTGTTGATTGGTCTAGTAAAATGATGGTATATCCTTAGTTTTTATTATATTTTTGCAAAAAATTATTTAATGAATTTGCAAATTGTTGAGCATCTTTTTGATTAAAAGGAGCAGGTCCTTTTGTGATTTCTCCACTATCTCTTATCTCTTGCATAAGATTTCTAATTGCTAGATATTGTTTTATATTATCTTGCGTGTACATAGCCCCTCTATGATCAATTGCATGGGCATTTTTTGTAATAGTTCTATCTGCAAGAGGAATATCAGCTGTAATTACCAAATCATTTTCTTCTAACATTTCAACTATTTTATCATCAGCTTCATCAGCACCAAGTTCTACGATTATATATTTTATATAATTAGAAGTGCCTATATTTATCTTTTTATTTGCAATTACAATTGTATCTATTTTTTGTTTTTCTATTGCCCTTAAAACTATTGGTTTTAGCAAATTTGGGAAAGCATCACCATCAATAAATAATTTCATTATATTTTAAATAAATCTTTTGGGTCAATATGAGATGAATCTTTTGTCGCTTGGAACATTAAACTTTCATCAACACGACCTACAACATAACCTTGTTTTATCCATTTTCCAACAACTAAAGTAGGTGAAATTTCATCTAAGTGAGAATAAATTGTATGAAGTCCACCTTCATGTTGAATAATAACTACATTAGCTAACATTCCCGCATTTTTTTTAGCATAAACAACTTTTCCATTTAAAACAGAAACAACTTTTGCTTTTGGTTCATCACTTTTTAAAACAATTGATTCATTAAACAGTTTAATTTTATAAACTGGATCATAATATGTTCCAAAGTTTTTTACAACTTTAAATGACTTTAATGGAGCAATTGTTTTTTCACCTTTATATTTAATTATTTCAACACCATCTGTTGAAGAACCTATTTTTTTAACATCTAGGTTTAGATTTTTTGCATATCTTTGATTTCTAACATCAGATGTTTGAACAATATCATCATCTAAAGGAGCAGATGAAGATTCTTCTTCTGTAACTTTTTGATTAGAAGATTTTTTCATTGCTAAAAGGTCTTGTAATTTTCTTCTTTTTTCATCAGCTTCAGCTTCTTCCCTAGCTTGAGCTTTTTTGGTTTCAGCTTCTTTTAAAATATTTAACTCAGAAAGAAGATTTTTTAATGACTCTTGCTCTTTTGCAACTTTATTTAACTCTTCTTGATAAGATTTGTGTTGTTCTTCTAAACTAACAAGTGAACTTGAATGTTTCTCTTTTAAAACAGTTAGTTTATTTTTTGTTTTTTGTCTATCTTCAATATATGAAGCAATTTTATCTATATCTTTTTGATTATTTTTTGTATTAGTTGATAAAGCACTATAATTTGTATTTAATTTTGAAACTTTTTCTTTTGAATATTGTGATAATAAAGTGTAAATTTCATTATCTATTAATTCTTGTAAACTATCTTCTGATGCTAACTTTAGAGCAATAGAAATAGAAAATTCTTCAATTATTGTATCTACTATTTGCTCTTCATGGCTAGTTTTTTCTCTAATTAATTCTGTAGATTTAGAGTTTAATTCAGTTAGTTTATATTTTGCATCTTCTAAAAGCTTTTGATGTTCTTCAATATCTGAATTTATTTGACTAATATCTTTTTCAAGAGTATTGATATTTGAATTTTGGCTTTCAATTTTTTCTGCCAATTCTTTTATTTTTAGGCTTGTAGTCTCTTTTTTATCATCACTTGAATTAAGTTTTTCTGTGTTTGTTTGAATCTTTTTATCAATATTAGATTCAGCAAAAACAGTACTTATTAATACTATTAAAAGAATTAGTTTAATCATTATTTATCTTATATTTTAGCAATACACCAAATATTGTAAATATTGAGATGCAAAAAGAGAGTAAAAATATTTTCATTAATTCAACAAATATATTTACATCTATATCTACTATTTCATGTAATTCTAAGGGAAATAAAACAGTCATATTATTAGAAACATAATATAAAAATCCAGCAGAAATAACAAATGATAATGAAGAGCTAATCAAAGCATAATTTAATATTGAGGAAGCACTATATAAAATTGAAGCTCCATGAAGCCTTAAAATAGATATTTTCACACTATGTTCGTGGAACCAAAGTTTTATTTGTTTTGCAATAATAATTATTGCAAAAATAGTAATAATAAAAAATAAAATAAAAGATACGCTATTTAGTAAAAGTAATAATAAATATATTTGATTATGATTTTTATAAAAAACTTCAACTTTTTTTACATTTTTATTTTGTAATAAAGTTTGTTTTATATCTTCAAGTTCACTACTTGTTGGAAAAATTTCTAAATAAATTTGATAAAAGTTTGGAAGTTTTTGTTTTAATAATTCAATTGAAGTATCTGATAAATTTGATTTAATACTCGTAATAATTTTATCATTTGGTAAATTTTGTATTTTTTCTACTTTGATACCAGCTAATTCTTTAATGGCATCTTTTTCCAAAGGTGTATTTGTAACTATGATTATAGAATAATCCCTTGATATTTTTGATTTGTAATTATCAACTACATTATTTATTAATAAAAACATAGAAAAAGTAATTAACATAGAAAGTAGGGGAATTAAAAAAGCAAATACATTCTTAAGAAACTTCATAAATAATTCCATCCTCGATTGATAATTGTCTAAACTTAATTCCTAGATTTTTTGGAACTCTATGTGTTACAACAACAATAGTAATTCCTAATTGTTCATTTGCACCTTTTAATAAATTCCATACAACTTCTGCTGAAAAATCATCAAGATTTCCTGTTGGTTCATCTGCTATTATTATTTTTGGGTTATGTGCTAAAGCCCGTGCAACTGCAACTCTTTGTTGCTCTCCACCACTTAATTCATTTGGATAATAACCAGCTCTATGAGAAAGTCTTACATGAGCTAAAAGTTTATTTGCTTGATCTTTTGATATTTCATCAGAATAACCATTTATTTTAAGTGGAATCATGATATTTTCTTCAATAGTATATTCATTTATTAGTTTATAATCTTGAAAAATAATACCAATATCTTTTCTTAGAATTCTCAGTTTTTTACCACCTATTCCAAAAACTTCCTGATTCTCTATTTTTAAACTACCATGTTTTAAAGGAATATCTCCATAAAATGATTTCAAAAGTGTTGATTTCCCACTTCCTGAATTTCCACCTATAAAAATAAATTCTTTAGGTTTTATAGAAAAATTTCCTTTTTTTATAATATATTTATTATCATCATATGAAAGATAAATATTTTTAGCTTCTATCATTTACTTAAAATCTCTTTTAATTTTTCATGTGCATTTATATTTGA
>ERZ650302.1521-NODE-1521-length-12886-cov-5.475099_pt1 | contig 12886 bp, 17 predicted proteins | sample MGYA00376238_ERZ650302 | MGnify/ENA primary metagenome ERZ650302 (study PRJEB26733, sample SAMN07839298) | wastewater metagenome | biome: urban; feature: wastewater treatment plant; material: waste water | place: USA: North Carolina | collected 2016-04-28 ... | reverse complement strand
CTCTTCCGATCTAATTTCTACTGCACATATTTACAAACAGATTGCCTGATAAATTTAAGTAATGTTGTGGAATCTTAACTGTTGATGGTTAAGCATATTTACTGAGGAGTAGAAAGACAGTTTAGACAGAAGGACTGCGTTCATAAAAAATCAACAGTCCTTCACTCCGGTTATTTTTGATATATCTACTTTATTTGATAACGATCAATTGTATTTAACAGTGAAGTAATTTTATCTTTGCAATCAGTCTGTGTTGGTGCATCAGCCCGCAATGCTTCTAATGCATTATCAATTGCTTTATCTATTACATGCCAATCATCTGCTGCTTTTGGTTTTAAGCCAGCTTCGGCGCTATCCCAGGCGATTTCTAAATCCTTGATCCTGTTTTTTGCGCCAACTAAATCATTACCGTCAATTAGCTTATTAACATCAACAACAATGACTCTAAACTTCGATAAATCTCCTAATAGCGAATGTTGCGTTGCTTGTGATATTTCATTTGAATTCGTAGCGCTATTATTTGAGTTCTGTTCATTACAGCCAACCGTAAGCACAGAAAGAAAGAATGTCGAAGCAATAGCTATTTTCTGTATATTTTTCTTCATAACTGACCTAATACTAATTTGAAGATCGTGGATATGCGGTCGTTACACGACAATTTAATTGTGCAATGCTAACTAATATGGAGATCAGGCTGAGGAAGATAATACTTGTCCACATCGCGCCAATACCAAGCCCACCATACTCTTTTGCCTGCGTCAGTAAGTCTCCCAGTGCGGCGCCAAAAGGTCTTGTCAAAATATAAGCAAGCCAGAAAGTTAATACCGGGTTTCCACCCATTTTCCATGCCGCAAAGGTCATCGCAATCAGGCCACCGAAAATCAATACGCCACGGTTAAATCCTAAAGATAAGGCTTCGGTTGCTAAATCCCCGGCTGCGGTACCCAAAGCAAACGTGCATAAGATTGCCAGCCAATAAAATAACTCTCTGCGTGTTGTTGTCACTTCATGAATTGATAGCGTTTTCTCAATAGAAAACCAAATCGCAAAGACGCTCATCAACAATACAGAGAATATCGCTGTACTGACATAAAGACTGACACCTATTTTATCAGTCAGAATATCCGTAATTTGTGTGCCAACGATACTGACCAAAACAACATTTAACCAATAGATCCATGGTGTATATTGTTTACTTGAGACTTGTTTTATCAATGCAAGTAATAACAACCCACCCATGATCATACTTGTTAATGACTGACCTAACCCAACATTAACAGCCAGATAATCAGCGCATGTTTCGCCAACGGTGGTAGATAATATTTTGATGATCCAGAATGTAATTGTTATTTCCGGAACTTTATTTAATAAAATTCTTGTTGATGAATTCATCGTTTATTCCATTTAACAGATTATTTCATAACGTCTTATGCAGACAATATTTTGGAAATAGCAGGAATAAAGAGCTATTTAATCAAATAGCTCTTATATAATTTAAGCAAAGGTATCAATTTTGTTTGAGGACTGACTCTCTTTTAAACGTTCCTGCGATGTTTCAGGCGCTTCCTCAGTCGGACTGGCGCTAGTTTCCGTTACTGGCGTTTGTCGATTGACGGCCTGCATCTGATATGTTCTTAGATACGAAGCTGGTTGTGCGCTAATTGGATTCATGGCGATCCCCTTGGTTGTTCTGACTCCTATTTGGTGTCAGCATCCACAATAAACCTGATTTCTTAGCCTTCACTTAAAAGCAAAAAACCTTTTTAATCGATGAACTATTTGGGTGAAATTTTTAACACACCCTGAGCTTGTTGTAACAAGTTATGCATAGCTTGCATCAAACTAAATGCAACTCTGAAAAATACATCAACGACCATAAAACTGAATGTTCCAACAATTAACAAAACAATTGATAGAGCAATTTTGATATTCAGTGCTAAATTTGACATTTGATAAACCTCAAAGCAGTTCATTTCACTGCTCTGAGTTTAAGCAAGTTCTCTTAGGCAGAACTTAAATAGGAATCAGGAATTGAAATCGTGACTTTTAATCCGGTTGTGTCTGGTGATATTCCTTTATTTTCCAGATAGATATGACCATTCATTTTTTCAATAATGCTTTTCACAATCGATAAGCCAAGACCTGAACCAATCTCCTGATTTCCTTGCACCCGAAAGAACGGATCAAACACCCGATGGATTTCTTCTGGCGGAATACCTGCACCTGAATCATGCACCATGATATTTACCATTCCGTCTGAAATGCTGACAGCAAGATCAATTTGACCACCTTCCGGTGTATATCGAATGGCGTTATCGACAATGTTTTTTATTAACGAGAGAATTTCTGTTTCGTTATAAAATAATGTCGCATCATCTTCAGAGATAACACCAATATCGAGGTTTTTTTTCAACGCTAAAGGCATTAAATCTTCCAACACTCGCCTGAAAATCTCCCCCACAGAGACTGACGTAGAGACATTTTTCTGATGTCCTTGCGTTCTTGCCAATGTCAGTAGTTGCTCCAACAAATTTCTGGCTCGCAATAACCCTTCTTTCAATCGTTGTATTTTTAACTGATTGGATTCAGACAGATTTACTGAGTCCAGACTTTCTGCCTGAAGAGATAAAGCGGTTAACGGTGATCGTAATTCATGTGCTGCATCGGCAATAAACCGTTTTTGAGTTTCAACAGACTGCGTTACACGCGCCAATAAACGATTAATCGCACCAACAAATGGGCGCACTTCGATGGGAATACCATCCGTTGGTACTTGGCCTAATTCATTGTCGGTACGTTGATCCATCCGATGCGCTAATTCCTCGATGGGCACAAATGTCCGGCGTATTAGAATATTGATCACAACAATCAAAACCGGAATAAGAATAACTGTTGGTAACAGCGTTCTTAAAGCGCCATCAATTGCAATTTCATTCCGAAGTTCTGTATCTTGCGCTAATGCAACGCGTTCTTTATTAGCCAAAGTTTTCACAAACACACGCCAAATCTTTTGCCGGGTAACAGCCGTCTGAAAGCCGTCCGGCAATTCATTCGTTAAAGAGGGAATTAATTGGCTCGATGACCCTTTTGAAAGATTATGAATATAAACTCTTGCTTCAGAATCAATGGGTAATGCGCTTAAAAGCTCGTTGGATTGATTTAGCTCTGAAGAAATGACCTTCTGATTAAGAAGTGCTGCAATTTGCTGAAGCTGATCATCCTGTAATTCATTGGCTTCCACAAAAGCAGAATAAAAAGAAAATATGCCACTGATCAGCGCAATGACGAAAATAATACCGGATATCCAGATGGATAAACGAAGCTGTAATGACTCGTTTATTTTTCTTTTGATACCATCCATCCAACACCCCTGACATTTTTAATCAAATCTTTACTACCCAGTTTTTTGCGCAAAGAACTGATCATAAATTCGATCACGTTACTCTCTATTTCTTCATTCCACCCATAGATCCGCTCTTCTAAATCGGCTCTAGACAAGATAGCACCAGGCCGGATCAGCAAAGCCTGCAATAAGGCGAATTCACGTCCAGAAAGCAAAATGGAATGGTCATTGACCGTAACTTCATGGGAAATCGGATCCAGCGTAATAATACCGTTCGTTATTAATGGACTCGCGGTACCACCTTTCCTCCGACTCACAGCTCGCATTCTTGCCAGCAATTCGCCCATTTCAAAGGGCTTCACCAAATAATCATCCGCCCCCAGATCCAGCCCTTTGATTCGATCCGATGTTTCATCTTGTGCCGTTAAAATGATGACCGATACCGCATTATTCTTGAACCGAACCTTTTTTAACACTTCAAATCCGTGCACACGCGGCAGGCCTAAATCCAGAAGAATGAGATCATAGTCGTGAATTTCCGCAGCACTGACGGCACTCGCGCCGTCCTGCACCCAATCAACGGCGTATTTTGCCTCTTTCAGTGCACACTCCACAGCGTCACCAATCATTCGGTCATCTTCGACCAATAAAATCCGCATCAAAAAACCTGCTTTCTAAATTGCGTCAATAAATGAAATATAACAGGTAAAATCGAAACAATAACAACACCTAAGGATAAGAGTGGGAAATGCGTTTTTACCCAAGCAATATGACACAACCAATAACCGGAAAATAACAGAAGTCCTGACCATGCGGCCCCACCCATCACATTTAATACCGTAAAACGCTGGGACTCCATTTTCGTTAAGCCAGCCACAAAGGGCGCGATCGTTCTAACAACCGGAATAAATCGCCCAAGGACGACCGTCATGGCACCATATTGATCATAAAAATCATGCGTTTTCTGCAAAACAGCAGGTTTGATCCAGTTTTTTCGAAGAATATAGTTTCCGACTCTCGATGTCCCTAATCGGAAATTTAATTGATCACCCAATATTGCTGAAAAACAAATCATCGTAAATGGAATGATTGGTGAAAGATGTGATAATCCTAAAAACGAACCTGTTGCAAATAACAAGGTGTCACCAGGCAAAAATGGAAGCAAGACTAAGCCTGTCTCAAGAAAAATGATCGCTGATACAATCAGTACACCGACCAGCCAATTTTGGGCCATCGTTTGCATTAAACCCTGATCAGATGTCAGCCAATGCAGTAATCCCGCAGAAAACATTTATTACCTCCGATTGTTCCAAGAATTAAACCAGCATCCCTGCGGTTTCTGATTCACATTTCTTTTATTCAGTTTCGCTTTCATCTCCTTCTTCTTCGTCGTTCCCTTTTTGAAAGTCTCGTTTATCTTCATGTGAGGAAAGTAAAGCACCCGTTGTTGGGTCAACTTTCACATCAAACACTTTTTCACCATTCACGGTTTCGATCAGATAAATCAACTTGTCATGTGAATGTGTTAAATGTGCTCGAACAGCCTTCCCGTGTGTTCCGTTTTCCGCAGTTTGCACGGCTTGTGTTAATGAAACCTTTATTGTCGCAGCATCTTTTACTGCATCATTTTTTGTTTCTTTCGCCATGATGCCAGCACTGAATGCCAATGCAGAAATCAAAATTGCTGCCGGAATAGTTCTCATTTTATAACGCCTATATCACACGCACTTATTTGCGTCATTTAAAGATACTTCCTGATACTTAGCTGAAGCTGAAAGGCTGTGATCTTTTTATCCATCCGGTTTAAGTTTGATTTAAGTGTTAATCAGTACTTTTGCAGAATGAACTCTCCACAAAAGTAATTAAATGGGATCACTCAATTTAGCGCTTTTTTCATGGATCAATGCGTCTGCGCATCCTCCTTATTTCCTACTAGTGACAGCGAAATTATTTGCTACTGCGCCGTTGTGGCTGGTGCCGATTTATTTATTGGTGAAATGGTTCCGCAGTGATTTGAATACCAGACGGGATTTATTCAATGCGACGATCTGTGCATTGTTTGCATTATCAGTAAATCAGGCAATTAGCTTTTTCTGGATGCACCCCAGACCATTTATGATTGGTTTAGGACATACTTTTATTCCGCATGTGGCTGACTCCTCATTTCCAAGTGATCACATGACACTAATGTGTGCACTTGGATTTTCTTTTCTGTTTTCCGCTTCACAACAGGTTGCAGGCAAGATTATCTTAGGGTTATCGATCTTCGTTGCATGGGCACGAATTTATCTGGGAGTCCATTATCCGATGGATATGATCGGCGCTGTTGTTTTGACAGCTATTTGGGGAAACCTGATTAATAGAAGCCTCCATGGAGTGAACGGCCTGTTGTTTAATCAATTCATGGTGTTGTATCAAATCATCTTTTCACCAATGATCCGTCGTGGCTGGGTCAAATAAGGGTTAAAGAACATATGAATTTATATCAATATTCAAAAGACTTTTATCGTATCCAGCTATTCATGCTTTCCATTTTAGCGGTTGTATTTCTATGGTTATCGCGCAATCAGACACTTGATTTTTATCTGTCTGATATGTGGTTTGATCCGGTTTCGAATAGTTTTCCCCTCAAAGATAATTATTGGATCGAGTTAATAAACCACCAACTCTTGAAATATCTGGTTATTACGATCGCAGCAGGATGTTTAATTTATGGCATCTTTAAACGGAATGCTGAACTGATCGTCACGGCCATTCTGATCGGGCTGGGTTCGGCAACGGTTGGTTTATTGAAATCATGGAGTTCTCATTCATGCCCTTGGGATCTGGTTCGCTACGGCGGACAGGCGATTGAATATCCGTTGCTCAGTGCTACATCATCATTTCCTGGTTCAGGGCAATGCTTTCCAGGTGGACATGCATCAGGGGGTTTTAGTCTTATGGCATTATTCTTTCTGTTCTTTTACAGAACACCATCACGCGCTTTTTTCTACGCTTTAGGTGCAGTTATTTTAGGAATAGTGATGGGCTATGGTCAGGTCGTGCGGGGAGCACATTTCTTCAGCCATAATTTATGGTCATTCTGGTGGGTATGGCTGGTTCAATTATCAATTTATTGGTTTGTATCTACGTTCCAGAATCAATTTACAACTATGAACGTCATACGTTTTTTGAAAGAAAAAAGAATCTAAGTACTTACGATGAGCAAGATATATACTACATCGAGTCGAAATAAATCCTCTACAGAAAAGAACCATGGTGGAAAACATTGCTTTATTCATTCCTGTAATAAGCGTTTCAATCATGGATTAAATCAAAGATCAGTTCGACACAAAGCCCCGGATGAATATTCCGTAATTGCAATTGTGCGTAGTGTCTTTGGGCGATCGCCTGAACCAAGCTCAGGCCCAAACCGGTACTTTCCGTATTGCGGCTGTGATCAAGACGGTAGAAGCGTTGTAATACCTTGTCATGTTCCTCGTCGGGGATCCCTGGTCCGTTGTCACACACCTCCAAATGAACCTTATGACCTTGTTGATGAAGGTTTAATGCAATGACTGACTTTGTCGGCGTATACCGCAACGCATTTTCCAGCAGATTGATGATCGCCTGTTGGAGTAATTGGGTATTGGCATTGATGAAAACAGACGACGAGGTACAGGAAAGGCGCAATGCCCTACCACTATCATCGATGACTGGTTCAAATGTCTGATAGATATCGTGACACAATCCGGCGATATCAACGGGTAGTAATTCGACGGTCTGAGCACCACTTTCAATTTGCGCCAAACTCAAAATTGCCTCGAAGGTTGCTGATAGATTATCTAATTCAGATAACGAGGCATATAAATTCGTTGATACAGAAGATTGTTTATCGAGGCTCGCCAGTGTTTGTTCCAGACGTAAGCGTAATCGAGTGAGCGGTCGACGAAGATCATGCGCAATATCCATTGAAACTTGCTGTAGATTCCCGATCGAGGTTTCCAATTTATCTAACGTCACATTCATTCGCTGCGCCACAACGGAAAGTTCACTGGTTGAATGCTGTTGAACGAAACAACGGGCAGAAATATCCCCATCGGCAACTCGCTTTAATACGTCATCGATATCACCAAGCTTACGGGCGCTCGCTCTGGCCAGGACATATGCGGCGACTGCCACAGAGAACATGGCACACAGTAAACCAGAAATGATCGACTGAGTGAGTAGCTCTTGAGTATCAGTGACCCAGCGGCCATTTCTGGCGCTGATGATCCAACCATCCTTTACCTGTATGCCAAATCCATAGTAGGTCCCGTCATTCTCTTCATCAGCGGATTGCGAACGTAATTCAGGGATTTGTATCTGCGCTGAACCAGTAAAGGGTTTATCCAGCGGGAGACTCCCGTATCTGCTGTTCGTTGATTTATCCCAGAAAACGAGCAAGATCGAAGCATCTTTATTGTACTGAGTCTGGAGATCAATCTGTTTTTTCAGCTCTGCAATACCATGCTGGTTGTAGGTATTCGATAACGACCGAGCCAGATATTCGGTGTCCTGAAACAGTCGCTGACGCAATTCGCTGCTTTGCGTTGTCACAGCAAAATATGCAGAAACCAGTGTAGAAGCGGCAAACACAATTGTGATGATTAAGGCAAAGCGGATAGGAGAAGAGAGTCGCAGCATAATTTCTTCTTAATATTCGAGTGATCACCAATGACATCAGGCTTTAAAACAGTATCCCGCGCCATGAGCAGTATGGATATTTTGTGTCCCAAAAGGTTTATCGACCTTGGCTCTTAAACGACTGATATGCGTTTCTACAATGCTGGTTTTAGGATCAAAATGAATATCCCAGATGGTATCAAGAATCATGGTTTTGGTCTGAATTCGGTTAGATCTTTGCATTAGATAAACCAACAGAGCATACTCTTTCGGGTTGAGCAAAATGGTTTCACCATTGCGATTGACTTCACGACTTAACAAATTCACGTTGAGTCCACCCAGTGATAATTCTGTGACTTCCTGCTGTAACGTTGGACGACGGGCAATGGCTTCAATCCGCGCCAGCAATTCTGACATGGCAAAGGGTTTCACCAAATAATCATCAGCCCCAGCTTTCAGCCCATCCACACGATTCGTGACACTTCCCATGCCACTTAAAAAAAGAGCCGGTGTGACATTTTTTGCAGCCCGGAGTGATTTCACAACAGACAGTCCATCAATCCCAGGCAGCATCCGATCCAGGATATAAAGATCGTAATTCTGTAATGTGGCCTGAGCAATGGCTTGTTTTCCGTCCGGGACGACATCCACCTGATATCCGGCTTCTTTTAGACCATGAGAAACATAATCGGCTGTTTCAATATCATCTTCGGCATAGAGAATTTTCATTGCATGATTTCCTGACTCATCTCAGCTAAGTGTACGTGGTTCTCAGCCGTTGAACTAACATCCCGGCAGCAAATCTGCACTTCTTACAAAATTGTATAAATTCAGCCAGCCCGATGAAAAATCTGGGTCTTAATCTCTTAGTAAATCAACGACAGGAGATTAGCGATGACCATCTCTGCAATCGAAACAAAATCACTGACACAAAAATTTGGCGATTATCTGGCCGTTAACAACTTATCGTTAAATGTTGCTCAAGGTGAAGTATTCGGATTTTTAGGCCATAACGGCGCGGGAAAAACCTCCACGATCCATATGCTGACAACACTGGTCAAACCCGACTCCGGGCAAGCCGCTATTTTTGGCGAAAGTGTGGTTGAACATCCGGATCGCGTGAAGCAACTAATTGGTTATGTCCCGGAAAATGTCCGTTTATACGATTTGCTGACAACACGAGAAAACCTGCTGTTTTTTGCTGGTCTGTCTGGTATCGATGATCTCCACGCGAGTGTCGACCGAGCCATGTCTATTCTGGGGATCCTAGATCTGGAGAATAAACGCGTCGGTCAGTTTTCTAAGGGAATGCGCCAGAGGGTTGGTTTGGCACAAGCGATTGTTCATCAACCAAAATTACTGTTTTTAGATGAGCCTGCTTCTGGCCTTGACCCGATGGGGATCAAAATGTTGCGTGATCTCATCGCTAAATTAAATAGCGAGTTAGGAATCACCATCTTTATGAATACCCATTTAATCAGCGAGGTATCAAAAACCTGTAGTTCTATTGGTGTGCTGAATCACGGTCAACTGATATTCAGTGGCAAAGTGGATGAAGTAAAAGCGTTATTAGGTGAAGAAAACGCCGTGGAAGATCTCTATCTGGATATGCAGCGCAATGCATCAACGGAGGTCGCCCTGTGACAACACATACTTCAACGGTACAATTGATTGGCAGACATTCTTTCAACGAATTGTTGCAACAGAAAACTGTATGGCTGTTTGTGATCCTGTTTGTATTGCTGGTCATGATGTCTGCCTATCTTGGCTGGTCCGCAAACACAACTGTGGACTCGATTTATACCGACGCTAAACAATATCTGATATCCACTGGCGCGACTATTCCACCAAATCCGGTTCTGGATAATTCCCCCTTATCGATGTTACGCAACCTGACGGTTTATTTTGGGCTGATTGGTGTTTTAGTTGCCATTGTGATGGGATATCAACTGATTGCCGAAGATAGAAAAAGCGGTGTATTACCCCTGATTGCATCGAGGATCCGTGCCAAGGGCGAATATACACTAGCAAAAATTGCGGTGTTCAGTGCGGTCCTGGCTGGTTTAACGGCGCTGTCTTTACTGATATGTAGTTTGGTCTTAGCACTGTTACCTTCTATCAGCGTGAGTGTCGGACAATGGATTCATTTGTTTGAATTTCACCTTCTGGCTTATTCGTACATGTTAACGTTCGGTTTTCTGACGATCGGTTGTACGACCACAGCGAAAAAACAATCCATTGCGTTGCTCATTCCCGTCTCTATCTGGCTGATTGTTACATTTATTCTGCCCTCATTAACGACCAACATTAACCCGACTGCTGCGATTAATCCGATCTCAACATTGGCAGCGGTTCCAGACAGTGAATTTTTCAGCTTGATGTCTCGCTATTTAACGCCGATTTCGATAGCCCAGAACTTCGATGCTTTGTCCGCTCAACTTCTTGAATATGGCCCTCCGTCTACTACAAGCCCATTCATACCAATGATGAGTTTGATTGGCGGTATGAGTTTCAGTGCTTTGTTTGCGGTCAAGGCCGTTCGTGGCATGAAAATGGAAAAAGGTGATTTCAATGAATAGCATCCGGCAGCAATTATTCACCATCGCAAGAAAAGACATTGTCGATGCAACCCGGGATAAATTCTTCATTGTACTGATTGTGTTTTTATCATTAGCGGCATTTATTTCGCTGGCAAGTGGTAGCGTCGCTTTGGCTACCGATATCAACACCTACAATGCAGCGAAGGAAACCTTGCTTGCATTAGGAAAATCTCTGGATGCAATCGCTGCACCCGAATTTTATCCGCTAAAACTGTTACGGGGAGCCGTTGAACAGATCGAAATAGTCGGTGCAATTTTAGGCGTATTGATCGGTTTCAGATCAGCAATTAGTGAACGCAACCATCAGACCTTATCGATTGTATTAGTCCGTCCGGTCAGTAATGCAACATTGATGGGCGGAAAAGTTATCGCAGGCATCACCCTGATAGCAGCAAGCTTATTGTTTGTCTTTACTCTCCTGTTTATTACGCTTGCGTATTTTGCCACCACCGCAATCGGTATGGATGATCTCTTCAGGATCGGTATCGTCTGGGCATTATCCGTCGCCTACATGAGTACCTTTTTTGTAGTATCCATGTGCTTCACGTTTATGTTCCGTTCCCCCTCGACAGCACTCCTGACAAGTTTTGTTTTGTGGTTGTTACTCGTGCTGGTTGCACCTCAGGTCGGAGATACGCTTGATCCAGATAATCAGGTAGCCGGTGGTGTGTTTAAACAACTGCATATACCCAAAGCTGAACAGGAGCAGATCAAACTAGGTTATGCCACTTATGAAACCCTCCGTAATGGCATCGAAACCGCTTCCGTAACCAAACATTTTGAACGGGCCAGCTTCGCAGTACTCGGTATTAAAGATACCTATACCGGCATGGCGTTAACGCCAATCATCCATGAAAAATCCGGGGATTTATGGGGTGTCATCATCTCATTCTTCGTGACATCTCTCTTTGCTATGTCAAGAAAATTGACACTTAAAAACCAACACTGAGGAACATCAAAATGACAACAAAACATATGAAATTATCCGTAATGAGTGCCGCCCTGTTGATGATCAGTGCAGCAACAAACAGTTATGCGGCAACATCGACAGATACGGATCATGATGGCATTCCGGACATTTCCGAAAGCCTGATTCATACCGACCCGCTTAATGCGGATACCGACGGTGATGGCATCAATGACTTAAAAGATAGCCAACCCGTTCAGGCGGCATATACGGCAATCACGACTGGTGCACCTTCACCCATTTCAATTAAAGAAGTACTCGTAGAAGATAACTATGATGATGTTCAACGCAAGAGTGTGCCAGATCATCTGGAAATGGTCCTTACGAACAATAGTGATAAATCTATCAGCAACGTGGTCGTAAACTATCAGATTAAAAGTCTCGATACCCATGAGACAGAGAGCTATCGTGTGCCGCTAAAGAATGTTGTTTTAAATGCCCACAAGGACACTCGCATTCATTTTGATGACAACATCGGGCCGACGCATTTCAGAGCAAATCCTAATTCGATTTACAAAATCGATCAGTCTGCCAAATTATTTACCATCAATGTTGATGCACCAGGTTTTCAGACAGTTACAGTGACTAAAAAGAAAGATAAGGGTGGCGCAGAAAAAGCAGATTAATTCACAAAAATGATCAACAAATAAGGTGCTATTTATCAGCACCTTATTTTTCATTAACGGAATTGAACTAAGAGTGGTTTTAACTAAATTCATGAATCAATTGTCTGCGAATTTAAAGCGAATTCTTGAGCATTCAAACGAACATTATTATTGTCTAAATAATAAATCAACCAGATGACGCCAATAAATGTCGCGCCACTTGTAATTGTTGCTAACAGTAAAACCATCGTATGCGCACAAAAATCACCAAAAGCCGTTCCCATGCAGCGAATAATTGCAACAGCAACCCAATAATAGAACAAATTAGTCCATAATCCTTTCTGTTCTATAAAAAGTATCATTACCAATTGAAGATGTAGAACGAAAGTTGCACCGCGATTTGCAAGACTCAAGACATAAGACATGGCATCACTACCGACTGTCCTGAAGTGGTATAGTGAATTTGGCCACCTGATTTGAGAGGATAAACTCGCCTCCTTATATAACAGGTGGCTCAATGACAAAACCAAACTATAGCAATTCACTAAGATAAGCCTCGGTCATAAAGTTTTACCATACAATTTTTTATCCGAGTTAATTTATGTTACTTCAACTCGTAACTCGGAAATGTCCGTGCGACCTGAAGTCGTATGAAGCGCTGTTCACCGCGATAAGAGTGAACCATCTGTATCACCAGATGACCCTAAGGCTCTGAATAAAGCAGCGA
>ERZ650302.1514-NODE-1514-length-12901-cov-3.692433_pt1 | contig 12901 bp, 9 predicted proteins | sample MGYA00376238_ERZ650302 | MGnify/ENA primary metagenome ERZ650302 (study PRJEB26733, sample SAMN07839298) | wastewater metagenome | biome: urban; feature: wastewater treatment plant; material: waste water | place: USA: North Carolina | collected 2016-04-28 ... | reverse complement strand
CCGCACAGACAGATGCTTAGCCAACACGCATTGACTCGATAGACTGAACAAAAAGATGGGAAACGGTTCATGATGCGCTTTGCTGTTTCGTTGGTATATTGAATATGCATTTTATATGAGAACAAGTGTACTGAATCAAAAATTTCCTTCAAACACTATGAAAAACTGCGATTGAGACTGCAATCATGACCATGAGCCCTGCGATGCGCGGGTTGACAGCGAGAAAACTCACAAAACCCAAGTTGCGAATTGGGCGTGTCATTGTTTAAGTTATTTTATTTATAGGGTATTTGACGCTAAGTTGTCGATATATCGCCCAATGGCTTGCATCGCACAGCAAAACCTGTCAGTATCATCGCACGTCATTCATTATGACGAAGCGATCTATGATGACACAGGTAAGTACAGCTTCACGACCAATCCTGTCCCAGGTCTCCCTGCCCAAACCGTGACCGGTGCGATTGGTAGCATTCAAACCTTTGGTGTGACGACTAGCAATATCAACGTCCCAAGTGGTTGGAGCCTCGACCCAATGAACGCCGCGCTTTCTAGTCTGACAGGGGATAACGACCTCTTAAATGGTGGTGACACGGCGAAACGCTTGACCTTTGTGCCGGGGACAACGGATTATATCGTGTATTTGGCGCGTGATATTCAAAGTGTTCAGGTCAACTTCGTTCAAGATCCGAAAAGTACCCCAACCCTCTACCAAGATGGTCGAACATCTGAGACTTATAGTGTTTCAACAGATAATTTCGCACGACCTGGTTATGATTACACCATCACGGATCCGAGTGGTCAGGTGGTAACAAATATCGAGGGGAATTATGATAATACCAGCAACAAAAATGCAAGTAGCCCGATTTATAACACAGGAGATGGCGATACAGCACCGCAAATTTATACGGTAACCTACACGCCACAAACACAAGAGGCAATTCTCAAAACAGATAGTTCAGACCCTGCCAATGCGGGCGGTAAACTCTATCAAACGGCAAAAGGGCCAACGGCTAGCACGATTCAGTTTGACCAATCCGATACTGATTTGGTCAGATCTGGCTACAATTACAATGTGACCGTCAGCTATACCAACTCAAATGGTGCTAACGTTTCTGCAAGTTATCCGACATTGGCGCTAGCCCTAGCAGCCAACGCCACTTACAATAACAACACGGTGACCAGCAGTCAACCCGACACCAATCCGCAGGTCTTCACGGTCAGCTATACGCCAAGTAGTCAAACGGCGATTTTGCAGACAGATGCGACGGATCCAGCGGGGGCGCAAACAGTCGATACCAGAGATGGGATGACGGCTCAGGCGATTACTTTCCTCAAAACGGACAGTGATCTTGCGCGAGCGGGTTATAGCTATCAGGTCAAAGCACCTAATGGCACGAGCTACGCGACACTTACTGATGCCCTAGCTGCAGACGGTACCTACGATACCACGCCAAATGGCACCAGCACATCAGATAGTGAACCTCAGACTTATTTGGTCAGCTATACGGCTAACCCGCTGACGGTTCATATCAACTACGTCTATGGGGAACCTAAAAATGAAGCAGTGCCACCAAGTGACTTTGCCGACCCGCAAAATGTCCCAAGACAAGCGATTGGTGTGACGAATGGCACGGCTTATACAACAGATGTCAACACAACACCAAGCAGCACGCCAATCCCTGTCCCAACGATTTCGGGCTATACGCCAAACGTGACAACGGTCACGCCAAAATTCACGGTGGATAGTAATGGCAATCCAACTGAGCCGCTGATTACAGTGGCTTACAGCGCTAGTCCAGATTCTGCAACGATTACCTATGTTGATGAAGCTGGCAATTCCCTCACGCCTTATATCGGCACTAATCCAACCAGTCAGAATGGCTACACAGATGGCGTCATTATGACGACTGCCCCTAGTGTATCAGGCTATACGCTGAAAGGTTTCAAGTATAACGGAGGGAATCTGCAGACTAATCTGGCTGATTTAAATCAGGCGATTTATACGATTAATTCAGATCAGATTGAATTTGTTTATACACCAAATGAGCAAGTCGTGAACATTCACTATCTTTATAGTAGTGATGATAAGTCTCCGAAAGATGGGGAGGTACCATCAGAAGATTTTGGCACGCAAACCGTGACAAATTCGGTAACTGGTCCATCTAATACAACAGGGGCGTCAATCCTTGTGCCAACGATTCCGGGTTACACAGCAAGCGTTGATCAAGTAACACCTGATTTCGCCATCAAAGCAGATGGTAGTGAAAATGGTCAGCTAATCACACCAGATATCAATGTGACTTACACGGCTAACAACCAAAATGCCACGATTGCCTATAAAATTGCCAGTATTGATGCTTCTGGTGAGGTGGATACAAGTAATCTAACAGATGCAAGTTCAAGCCAAATTAATGGGGCACCGACAACCGCAACAGGTGTGACAGACCAAGCCATTGGTGTGACACCGCCTGAGATTCCGGGTTATACCATTATTTCGCAAACATCAAATGGTAGTAAGGTGCCATCGATTAGCACAGCAACCTTTAGTGCAACAGGCAATCCGGATCAATTAGAAGTCATTTATGCGCCAAATCCACAAGTCGTAACGGTGCATTATATCTTCCAGTTGCCAGATGCCTATAGTGGTACTTATGGCAGTACTGCGATTTCGTTCACTGATGACAATGGCGAAGCAGTACCGGGATTGGATAAGGTGACAGTCCATGGTTACAGCAATGCGACGAGTCCAAATGTCACGACAGAAGCCCCTCTGCCAACATCAGTTGAGGCAGGCTGGCAAGTAAGTCCTGCGACACAAACGATTGATTGGGCACCCGGCACTGATGGTAGTCTGGCTAAAACAGATTATTGGTACTATATCTCACCAGAAACCAGTCAAGTGACCATTCAGTATGCCGCGACGGATGGTTATGACTTAATGGGACTGATTCATGCCAATAATTTAAGCCCAATTCTATCAAGTCAGGGCGTAGCAGGTTCAACCTTTGCCAATAGTGGAGCGATTGCGATTCCGGGTTATACTTATGCCAACTATGTCTATAATAGTGCAACAACCAATGCGCCGATGCAACCCAATACGGCAATGCCTTATGTGGCAGGTGCCAATAATCTCACGATTAACTATACACCATCAGCGCAAACCGTTGCCATCAATTATGTCTACGATGCCAATGATGGCTCCCCTAAAGATGGGGCTGTCACAACTGCCAATACCACAGGCTGGGCGCCAACTGCGGCTCAACTTTCACAAACTAAGGTGTCAAATGCAGCAGGGGATTCCATTACAGTGCCTACAATCTCTGGCTATACGGCAAATGTCAGCACGGTCACGCCGAATTTTACCATTAATGCAGATGGTTCATTGGTAACACCGACCATCACAGTAACCTATACGGCAAATCAAAATAACATCGCGACCATGTCCTATGTGGATGCGGCTGGCAATGATATTTCGCAGTACGCCAGCACGCCTGTTGCTTTAAATGCGAGTGGAACGACGGATCAGCCGATTCCGACAAGCGGTGAAGTTGACATTCCGGGCTATACCTTTGATCATATCGAATATACAACAGCCGCTGGTGTGACTGACCCAAGTGCTAGTTTAGCAAATCTCACATTCAGTGGTGGTAGCACAACGCCTGATAAAGTCAAATTAGTTTATACAGCTAATGCGCAACAAGTCACTGTTCACTATTTAAACGCTGATGATCGGCTCGTGGATCGAACGGTGCCCGGTTTAACACCCGGTGTCATCACGCTAAATGGTGTCAGCAATCAAGCGGCAACAACGACAACGGCACCCAATGCACCAGTTGGCTATGCCTTGGTTGAAGCAGGTCTGACTAATACCAATACCCAGCCTGTCATGTGGACAACGGTTAACGGTAAACTGGTAACGCCAGATATTTATTTCTACTATCAAGCACAAACGACCCAAGCAACGATTAATTACACGACAACCGCAGGTGGCAGCGACCTCAATGGCAACGTCCCAACAGGGACAGTGACCAGCACCGTAAAAGGTCAAACCGATGCGACTATTCCAATAAGTGGTGCGGTATCAATTGCTGGCTATACCTTTGATAGCATGTGGGTTAATGGTGTTAAAACTGCTACAACAGATAAACCAGTCTTTACGCCAAATGCAACGGTCAGTGGTCAAACAACCATCGAATATCGCTACACGCCAGACACACAAAAAGCAGTCGTTAAATTTGTTGACGCCTCTGGTAATTCGATCGTGGATAGTAACGGTCAAGCAATTGCAGATGTGCCTCTGACAGGCACAACTGGTGGTGCGATTGATTATAGTGGTTTAACAGTTAAGTATTCTGGTTACACCCTGATAACAGATGGTCGGACAACAACACCAACTTTTGACAGCAACGACGCCATTGATCAAGTCGTCTATATGATATATGAGCCGCTTGCAGAAAAAGCGCAAATTGTCTACCAAGATAGCGGTGGCAATCCTTTGAAGCCATCGACTGATTTGACAGGTACGTCAAATGGTGTGATTGACTATGCGACCATTGACGCCAATATTCCAGGTTATACCTTGATTGATGATGCTAGAACGACAAATAAACGCTACGACACAGATCCAAACAAGGAACAGCAAATTGTCTTGAAATACCAAGCTAATCCGCAACAGGTCATCGTTGACTTCAAAATCAGCCGTGATGGTGGTAAAACTTGGACAAATCTAGTGAATCCAACAACGCTCTCAGGCGTATCGGATGCAACCATTGATTACTCAAAATTGCAAAAGGACTATCCAGGCTACAAGCTGATCGATGGGTCGCAACAAACGGCTACATCAAAATTTGATACAGCAGACGGTGTGAATCAGCACGTCAACCTGTATTATGCGCCACTCAAACAAGTCGCTGTACTTCAGACAGATGCGACTGATCCTGACGTAACGGGCGGCCAAGCCATAATGACAACCACTGATGGCTATTCTTTTGGCACTTTGATCTTTACAGAAAATAGTGAACAAAATCTAGTCAGAAAAGGCTTCACCTACAAGATTTATGGGCCGGATGGTGTCTGGTATGATACCTTAGCCAATGCGCTAGCAGCCAATGCCACATACGATGGTACACCGACAAATACAGTTACCATAGATACAACGGTCCCACCAATGCAAGCACTGAAAATGGGCAGTAAATCAGGCTTAATGAGAAGCATTGCGCCTACGAATCCAGGCATCAACCCTGAGAACCCAGGCTTAATCGCAGGAGATGATGTCCCACAAGTCTTTACTGCAAGCTATACTCCAATGCCAGAAAGCATGGTTGTCCAAACGATTAATGACCCTGCTGGCAATAAAGTCTATCCAACCGCAACTGGTTTGACAGGTCTAGATGATAATGGGAATTCGATATCAACTACGTCACCGCTTTATCAAGCGAGTATGCAGCTATCTCTGGTACCTAAAGTTCCTAACTTCTATAACGTCAATGTTGTTGATACCCAGTTGCAAACAACAGCGTCAGGATTGCCAAATCTATCTAGAAACGGATACACTTATGTGGTTAAAGCACCAAATGGTACAGAGTATCAAAGTTTACAGGCAGCAACAAATGACGTCCATGTATTTGATAATGATCCAAGTAGCAATCAAGTCTTTAATGTCATCTACACTGCACAACTCCAAACCGTAAATGTGATGAGTGACAGCAGTGACCCTAAAGGTGCTCAAATGATTGAAACCGCACATGGGCCAAGTAATTCGAATGTGTCACTTAATGCTAATGATTCAAATCTGAAACGTAGTGGTTACATCTATCAAGTTACTGGGCCGGATAGAAAAGTTTATGATAGTCTGGCTGATGCACTGAAAAATAATCCGACTTATGATGATAATGCCATTCCAACAGATACGGGTATCGATTCAATCCCGCAAAACTTTACCGTTACCTATAAACCAGTCAAACAAACGGCTAACTTAATCGTTGATGGGAAAACACTTGACACAGTAACAGGCGATAGTGATTCTAAATTGACGTTTAAAAAAAACCGATAATGATTTGTATAGATCAGGTTATACTTATAAGGTGACTGCATCAAATGGAGAAGTTTATCAGTCATTGGCTGAAGCGCTCAAAGCTGTTCCAACTTATGATCATAATGATTTGACCGATGGAACAGATGCGACGCCACAAAACTTCATTGTTGTTTACACGAAAAATAAAGACGATGAGGGTCCTTCAATACCACCTGCTCAAGGTCCTGAAGGGCACGAACTTGGAACTTTTGGTGAAAAAATCAACCAATATAGCCTTCTCGGCGCCATTCTCTTAGTGATACCAATTTTGATTTTATTAGGTTTTAAAAAAATGAAGAAAAAAGTTGGTGAATAAACACATGAAGGACTCACATTAAACTTGTGAGTCTTTTTTGTATTAGCAACAAGAATTATTTTGACTCATGTTAGTCAAGATGAGTCAAAAAAAATTAACACTAATAGTGTGATGTAGTTTTGTAGTATTCCCTCAAAAATTTCACTGTAACATGATATAATGGATAGTAATCAACTAAAAAAGGAAATATAAGATGTCTAACCATATTAATGTTATCGGTGCTGGCCTTGCTGGATCAGAAGCAGCCTACCAAATTGCTAAACGTGGGATTCCCGTTAAACTCTATGAAATGCGCGGGGTAAAACCAACGCCACAACACAAAACAAGTAACTTTGCTGAGCTTGTGTGTTCAAACTCTTTACGTGGTGATTCAATCACCAACGCGGTCGGTCTATTGAAAGAAGAGATGCGTCAGCTTGATAGCCTGATCATCAGCTCAGCAGACGAAACGCGCGTACCTGCTGGTGGCGCACTTGCAGTTGACCGCGAAGGTTTTGCTGAACTCGTGACATCAAAGGTGAGCAATCATCCTTTGATCGAAGTCATCAGAGCAGAGGTGACAGAAATCCCAGATGATGCGATTACAGTCATTGCCTCAGGCCCCTTGACATCTGACGATTTAGCGGCTAAAATCCACGCTTTAAATGATGGGGATGGTTTCTATTTCTATGATGCAGCAGCACCGATTGTCGATATCAGTAGCATTGACATGAGTAAAGTGTATTTGAAGTCACGCTATGACAAAGGTGAGGCCGCTTATCTTAATGCTCCAATGACTAAAGAAGAGTTTCAAGCCTTCCAAGAAGCGCTGGTCGATGCGGAAGTTGCTGAAATCAAATCTTTTGAGAAAGAGAAATACTTTGAAGGCTGTATGCCGATTGAGGTTATGGCGGCGCGTGGCTTTAAGACTATGTTGTTTGGCCCAATGAAACCGGTTGGTCTTGAAAATCCGAATGAGACCTATACTGTGACCAAACGAGATGGGACAACTTATGAAACAAGTGTCCCTTACGCCGTAGTGCAACTTCGCCAAGATGATGCAGCAGCGAGTCTCTATAATATCGTTGGTTTCCAAACGCATCTGAAGTGGGGGGAACAAAAACGGATTTTCCGCATGATTCCAGGTCTTGAAAATGCTGAGTTTGTCAGATATGGCGTGATGCACCGTAACTCTTATATGGATTCGCCAAATCTTTTGACCCAAACTTTCCAGTCTAAAAAGAAAGATAATCTCTTCTTTGCAGGTCAAATGACAGGTGTCGAAGGCTATGTTGAGTCAGCGGCTTCAGGTTTGGTGGCAGGAATTAACGCCGCTAAATTATTCCAAGATGCAGCGCCAGTTATTTTCCCTGAGACGACTGCTATTGGTGCCCTGCCCTACTATGTGACGCACGCTAATAGTAAAAATTTCCAACCCATGAATGTCAACTTTGGGATTATCAAGGAACTAGGTGGTGAACGAATTCGCGATAAGAAAGAACGCTATACTGCTATCGCTGAACGTGCCTTGGAAGACTTGTCGGATTACCTAAATGTCTAATTTTACATCATTATAATTATGTAAAACGGTTATTTAATGAAGACTAGCACCAGATATGAGTTAGAGAGAAGATAAGAGGAGCAACCATGAAAACACCCTTTGTTACATCGTCACAACTTGATCAAATTACTGCAACATACCCAACGCCTTTTCACTTATATGATGAAAAAAGCATTCGCGAAAAAGCGCGCGCTGTCAACCAAGCTTTCAGTTGGAATCCAGGATTTAAGGAATACTTCGCAGTCAAAGCAACACCAACACCAGCCATTCTAAAAATTCTCCAAGAAGAGAACTGTGGGGTTGACTGTGCCTCAGAGATTGAATTACTAATGTCTCACAAACTTGGGTTTGAAAAGCAAGACATCATGTTTTCATCTAATGATACGCCTGCTCAAGAATTCCAGTATGCTAGAAAACTAGATGCCACAATCAATCTGGATGCCTATGAACATGTCGATTTCCTGAAAAATGTCACGACCATACCTGAGATAATTTCTTGCCGATATAATCCTGGTGGTGTTTTTGCCTTAGGGACAGACATCATGGATAATCCTGAGGAATCAAAATTTGGCATGACTAAAGATCAGTTGATTCAAGCCTTTAAAGACTTGAAATCACTTGGCGTGAAAAAATTCGGGATACATTCTTTCTTAGCTTCTAATACGTTGACAAATGACTATTATCCAGTTTTGGCTAAAGAATTGTTTGAACTGGCAGTGGAAGTGGTCCAAGCGACGGATGTTGACCTTGATTTCATCAACTTATCTGGTGGTATTGGTGTTAACTACAAGCCTGACGAAGTTGAAAATGACATTGCTAAAATCGGTGACGGTGTGCGTCAAGCCTATGAAGCAGTGCTGACGCCTAATGGTCTCGGTCAAGTCAAAATCTTCACGGAACTCGGGCGTTTTATGCTCGCCCCTCACGGCCATCTCATCACCAAGGTCATCCACAAAAAACAGACTTACCGTGATTACGTGGGTGTCGATGCCAGTGCTGTCAACCTTTTAAGACCGGCCATGTATGGCTCATACCATCATATCAGTATCGCAGGTAAGGAAACAGCGCCTCAAACGCACACGTATGATGTCGTTGGCTCACTCTGTGAAAATAACGATAAATTCGCCAAACAAAGACAGCTGCCTGAGGTCCATGTCGGTGACACACTGGTCATTCATGATACCGGCGCTCATGGCTTTTCGATGGGGTATCAGTATAACGCCAAACTCCGTTCCGCAGAAATTTTGCTGCAAGAAGATGGCACCACGCGCCAAATTCGGAGAGCGGAGACAGCAGAAGATTATTTTGCGACTTTATATGGTTTTGATTTTGATTGAAAATAGACAGTTTATGTAAAATCTGATATAATTAGACGAATAACAAAAAAGAAGAGAGATAAAAATGCCAATTTTACTTGCTATTTTATTAATGATCGTTACCGCTCTTGGCGGCTTTGCTTTAGGCTTGTTCTTGAGCCGTCGTCAAGTGAAACAAATGTTGATGGAAAACCCACCATTGAACGAAGATGCTGTTCGGACGATGATGAGCTCAATGGGTCGCAAACCAAGCGAAACACAAGTGCAACAAGTTTTGCGTCAAATTCGCGCAGCTGCGAAACAAGCTGACAAGAAAAAATAAGGTTTAAGGGGCTCTCTAAAAACTCAGATTTTGGGTTTCATTGCAAGAGATAGACTAGTACGCTTTGTCGTTCTTGCATCTTTCCCTCAAAACTGAGCTATACTTTTTAGAGATTCCCGTAAAAGCTGAGATTTTCTCGGCTTTTGTTTTTGTGAGGTAAGTAGGATGGATAATCGCCCGATAGGTTTTTTAGACTCAGGTGTTGGCGGTCTGACAGTGGTCAAAGAGTTAATGCGCCAATTACCCGATGAAGAAGTCATCTATATCGGAGATTCAAGACGTGCACCTTATGGTCCAAGACCAGCGGATCAAATTCGACAGTTTACCTGGGAATTGGTCAATTTTCTTTTATCAAAAGATGTCAAGATGATTGTTTTTGCTTGTAATACGGCAACTGCTGTAGCATGGGAAGAGGTCAAAAATAAGCTTGATATCCCTGTCTTAGGTGTTATTTTACCTGGGGCTAGCGCTGCGATTAAAGCAACGTCAAGTGGCCGTATTGGCGTCATTGGTACAGCTATGACGGTCGCTTCCGATATTTATCGAAATAAAGTGCAGCTCTTGTCGCCTAATCTGACGGTGACATCCTTGGCGTGTCCAAAATTCGTCCCGATTGTTGAGTCGAATGAAACAACATCGAGTGTTGCTAAAAAAATTGTCTATGAGACATTGAGACCGCTCGTCGGTCGAGTGGACACATTAATTTTGGGTTGTACACACTATCCTTTATTAAGGCCCATTATTCAAAATGTCATGGGCGATGGGGTGAAACTCATTGATAGTGGCGCTGAGTGTGTGCGAGATATCTCTGTTTTGCTTAATTATTTTGAGATTAATCGAGAGCGCACAATGGTTACTAAATCCCATCACTTTTATACAACAGCAAGTAGTCAAGCTTTTGATGAAATTGCTGAAAATTGGCTGCAAATCCCTATTGAATCAAGGACTTTGAAATTATGAAAAAACTATATAAGCACACGACAAGAGATATTTTTGCCTTTGTATTAGAGGATCAAAGAGTACTGAAGATTGAAAATATTTTTGGTGAACCCATAGAAATTCCTTTGTACTCAGTGTTTTTCAAATATTTTCCTGCAGAACAAGGACTGAAAATTATCGCAGTAGATGAAGCACCTGCTGATGTCATGGATTTATTTTTCCAAGTTTTGCGAGATGTGACAGGTCAGGATTATCAATACAGTCTTGGGCAGGTGTTGACGGTTGAGTTGTCTGGTCAAAACCTACATTCAGAGACGGTAAGTCTTAAGTCTAAAGCGCAGAAAACGTTACTCATTGCTACGCGTAATGAAGGTAAAACACGTGAATTTAAAGCCATGTTTAGTCAACTGGGGTATGCGATTAAAAATCTCAATGATTTTCCTGAACTACCTGATGTCGCTGAAACTGGCATGACCTTTGAAGAAAATGCGAGACTGAAAGCTGAAACGATTTCTGAATTGACCGGTGAAATGGTTTTAGCTGATGATAGCGGCTTAATGGTTGATGTTTTAGGTGGCCTGCCAGGTGTTTGGTCTGCCAGATTTGCTGGAGATCATGCGACAGATGCTGCTAATAATGCGAAACTTTTACATGAACTAGCAAGCACTGCTATCTCTCCTGAGAAAAGAAAAGCTAAATTCCATACGACTTTGGTTGTCGCAGCTCCTGAAAAAGACTCTTTAGTCGTTGAAGGCGAGTGGCCGGGCGAAATTGCGACAATTCCAAAAGGAGATGATGGGTTTGGCTACGATCCTTTGTTTGTCGATGAGGAAACTGGCAGAACTGCCGCCCAGATGACGCTTGAACAAAAGAATCAAGTGTCTCATCGTGCTCGTGCCCTGAAAAATTTGTTGAAAAAATGGCCTGAATGGCTAAGACAATGAGGTTTTTATGATAATTGTTATGAGTGATTCCCATGGTGAATCCAAAATTGTTCAAGAAATAAAGACTAAGTATCAAGACAAAGCGAGTGCCATTATCCATTGTGGTGACTCGGAGTTGGATGCGACTGATAGCATCTGGGATGAGATTACAGTTGTTAAAGGCAATTGTGATTTTGATGATGGTTTCCCCGATGTGACTGTTTTAAGTGCAGATCAGGTAGATATTTTCGTGACCCATGGCCATCTGTTTAGTGTTAACTTTGGGTTGGCACGTTTGACAGCAGTAGCTCACGAAAATAAGTGTGAGATGGCTTTATTTGGTCATCTGCATACACCAATTGCTACTATTGAAGAAGGTATCTTGTGCTTAAATCCTGGTAGTGTTTCACAACCTCGTGGTCAATACAATATCAAAATGTATGCGATCATCGAGCCAACTCAAGAGAGTTACTGTATCAGTTATCTAGATATAAATCATCAGCCTATACCAACTCTACAATTTGAATTACCGAGGTCAAGCAAATGATTGACAAAAACATCGAATGTTTCTTTATGAAACAAAGTGATACCTTTTTAAAACCAGCAAGTGAAGTAGCCGTTTTATTGGATGAGCACAACATTTCTCATGCTAAAATTTTACTGAGCCAGTATAAGTATTCTAAAGTCCCTGTCATTAACGAGAATCGTGAATTTGTCGGTATCCTAGGATGGACGGATATTATCAACTTTGAAATGCAACATGACTTTTTCTATGAAAAATCAGACGGAACCCCCATATCAGAAATTGTCAATCGAGAAATTGCTACGGTTCAAAAAGATTACGAGCTAGAAGATATCCTACATCTGTTAGTTGGAGAACCCTTTTTACCTGTTTTGAAAGGTACTGAGTTCTACGGCATTATCCCACGACAAGAAATTCTAAAAGCAGTTAATGCATTTGCCCATACTTTTACAAAGGATTACGAGATTATTGAACGAACAAACGATTAAAGCCTTTATCGATAGTCGACAAAAGGCATCTGAGAATACAAAACTCGCTTATTTTTATGATTTACGTGCTTTTGTGACCTTTTTAGCTGGCAAGGATTTAACCCAAACTCAGTTAAATCTTTATCAGCTTGAATTGCAGGCACTTGCGACATCTTCTCAGCATCGAAAAATCACCAATATCAATACTTTTTTGAAATATCTGTATCAAAATGGTAAGTTGCCTCGCTTTTATGAGCTATACCTTGTGCCTTATCAACATCAAGATGAGCAGAATGCTGACCAGAAACGCCCGCAGTTGTTGGATGTCAGTCAATACTATCAACAAGTTCAGAAGCCTGGTGATTTAATTGCTTTATTGATTTTAGAGTTTGGCTTGAAGCCGTCAGAAATACAAAGCTTAAAATGGTCAGAGTTTAATTGGGACTTTAAAATTTTAACCGTAGCTATTGGTGGGCTCAAGC
>ERZ650302.1512-NODE-1512-length-12912-cov-22.520806_pt1 | contig 12912 bp, 11 predicted proteins | sample MGYA00376238_ERZ650302 | MGnify/ENA primary metagenome ERZ650302 (study PRJEB26733, sample SAMN07839298) | wastewater metagenome | biome: urban; feature: wastewater treatment plant; material: waste water | place: USA: North Carolina | collected 2016-04-28 ... | reverse complement strand
TGAAAACGAGCAAGATATCATTTTACTTTCACCTACTGGTTCTGGTAAAACGCTCGCGTTTTTGTTTCCAGTACTTAGAAATTTAGAAAAAAACATTTCTGGAATACAAGCGATTATTCTGGTTCCGGCAAGAGAATTGGCACTGCAAATAGAACAAGTTTTCAAAAATATGGGAACCGATTTTAAGGTAACCATTTGCTACGGTGGACACGATAAAAAAATAGAAATAAACAATCTTACGGAAGCTCCTGCTGTTTTAATAGGAACACCTGGAAGAATTGCGTATCATCTCAAAAACAACAATTTCGAGCCCAAAACCATTAAAACTTTGGTTTTAGATGAATTTGATAAAGCTTTAGAATTAGGCTTTGAAGAAGATATGAATTTCATTATCAATTCTTTAAAAAATATTTCTCAGCGTTTTCTTACTTCTGCAACTGCGATGGATAATATTCCGAAATTTGTAGGATTAGACAACGAAAAAACCATCAATTTTTTAAAATTAGGTGAAGCAAAACCGAATATTCAACTGAAAAAAGTGATGACGATTCCAGAAGAAAAATTGGACACGCTTTTTAAACTTATTTGTAAAATCGGGAACAAAAGAACGCTTATTTTTTGCAATCACAGAGATGCAGTAGATAGAATTTCTGAACTTTTAAGAGAAAAAGGTATCGATAGAGAAACATTTCACGGTGGTATGGAACAAGACGAAAGAGAACGCGCTTTGCTAAAATTCAGAAATGATTCTACCCGAATTTTAATTACTACAGACTTAGCTTCCAGAGGTTTAGACATTCCAGAAGTAGAATCTATTGTGCATTATCAGTTGCCACCAAAAGAAGATGCTTTTATCCACAGAAACGGAAGAACTGCAAGAATGCACGCCAAAGGTTTTGCGTATTTAATTATGACTGAGGAAGAAAATTTCCCTTTCATTAAAGGCAATACACCAGAAGAAAATATTTCGGAAAATTACAGAATTCCTGCAAAAACTCCTTTCCAAACGATTTACATCAGTGCAGGAAAAAAAGATAAAGTCAATAAAGTAGATATTGTAGGTTATCTCATCAAAAAAGGAGAATTATCTAAAGAAGATGTCGGTATTATTGAAGTAAAAGACACCACTTCTTACGTTGCTGTTGCCCGAAATAAAGTAAAAGATGTTCTAAAAAAACTCGCCAATGAAAAGCTAAAAGGCAAGAAAATAAAAATGGAAATCGCTTATTAAAATAAATGCCAAAGATAAATTTCTTTGGCAATTTTATTTCGTTTATTATTTAATTCCTGAAACATTCATTTTCAGTGTATAAACTGATTTAGAAGCAGTTATAAACAGAGTAGAGAAATTTTCGCCACCGAAAGTTACATTTGCCGTCCAATTTTCTGGCACTGCAATATTTAAAATTTTAGTTCCATTTTTATCAAAAACAGTTACGCCTTTTCCTGTTAAATAAAGGTTTCCAAGATTATCTAAAGTCATTCCGTCTGAACCAAGATTGCAGAATAGCTTTTTATTTCCCAATTTTCCTTCACCAATAATATCATAAACATAAGTTTTATTAGCATCAATATCAGAAACATATAATTTTTTCAATTTCTGACTTCCTACAATTCCGTTAGGTTGAGTAAAGGTGTCTAATTTGGTGATTTTACCTTCAGAATTTCTATAATACAAGTTTTTTTCAGGAATTTCTTGATGAAAATCTTGCCAATAATCTCTTACATAAAGTGGATCTGTGAAGTAAATCCCGTTATTTCCGTCGAGCCAAAGATCATTTGGCCCGTTTAATCTTTTGCCATTAAAATCTGTGGTAAGAATTTCTGCAATTCCAGACTTATTGATTTTTAAAATTTGTCCTTTTTCGTCAGAACAAGTAATTAAATTATCATTTTTATCAAAAAAAGTTCCGTTTGCTCTTCCACTTCCTGTTCTAAATTCTGCAATTTTATTGGTTTTCCAATCCCAAAAATAGATTTTATCATTCGGTTGGTCTGTAAAATAAACGTTCCCAAAACGATCTGAAGCAGGGCCTTCAGTGAAAGAAAATTGATTAGAAACCAGCTGTATTTCAGCGCCATTATTTACTATAGATTGAGATTTAACCAATTTTTGAGAAGTGCAACTCATCACTAAAAGTGAAGAAAATAATAAGATTTTAATTTTGTCAAACATCATAAAATTTTTTTGGCAAGTTACGATTTGACCAAAAGAACAAAAAATTTTTTATCTTTGAATTTCAGATTTTATCAAAAATGAAACTCAACTTACCAGACAAACTCTATTATTCTATTGGCGAAGTAGCAAAAGCATTTGATGTAAACGCTTCATTAATAAGATATTGGGAACAAGAATTTCCAATTATCAAACCTAAAAAGAATAAGAAAGGAAACCGATACTTTACGCCAGAAGATATTAAAAATCTAAAAATGATTTATCATTTGGTAAAAGAGAAAGGTTATACTTTAGATGGTGCCAAAATTGCACTTACTACCAACAAAAAAATAAATGAAGCGGTAGAAATGATTGATAGGCTAGAATTTGTAAAATCTGAACTTCTAAAACTGAAAAGTTCTTTGGTAGATAAAGACGAAACAGTATAAAACTTCAAAAATTACTTATATTTTTTCTAAATTTTTCAATTTTAAAAGAAATTTTTATTATATTTGGTTATAAAACTATAACCTATGAAACCAAAACTACCTTATCAAATTAGGAAAAGACAATTCTACGGTTTAACCATTTTTGGTGGGGCAATACTTATTTCTCATTTAGCATTCAACCATTTTAAGGCTAACACGGAAAGCGATTTCCCAAAAATTGAATTTTCAAGCACTAAAAATCATGAAATTATATTAAGTGAGTTTGATCCTAATTCACTAGACGAAAAACAATGGATACAACTAGGTTTTTCCGAAAAACAAGTAAAAACCATTTTAAAATATAAAAGTATTGTAGGTGGAAATTTCTCATCAAAAGAACAACTGAAAAAATGTTACGCTATTTCTGAGGAAAAATTCATAGAGTTAGAACCTTACATTCTTTTACCCGAAACCTCATCTTCAAAAGAATTTTACACAAAAAAATATCAAAATTTCGAGAAAAAAGAGCTCAAAATTAGTGGAAAATTCAATCCAGATTTTTATTCTGAAAGTGATTGGCAAAAAATGGGTTTTTCTGAAAAACAATCGGCTGCAATCGTTAAATATAAAAATTATTTGGGCGGAAGTTTCTTGAGTAAAGAAAAATTCAAAGAATGTTTTATTATTAATGATGAAAATTACAAAAAGCTCTATCCTTACCTTATTTTGCCTGAAAAAACACCCGAAAATAAACAAAATAATAAAAATTTAGCTATTGAAAAGACAAAAATAAATTATTATCCATTTAATCCTAATGAATTAAATGCGGAAGGTTGGCAAAAATTGGGCTTCAGCGAAAAACAAGCACTAGTGATTGTAAATTATAGAGATAGAAATTTGAAAGGTAATTTTAAATCATTAGATGATATAGAAAAATGTTTTGTAATTTCTGCTGAAAAATTCAATGAAATAAAACCTTTCATCAGATTATCAATCTCTGAATTTGCAGAACATAATAATATGCCTAATGCAAAACCCTCGGTTCCTAAAACTGATTTTAGTAAAACGAACCTCAACAAAATTACTTACGCACAGCTAATAGAATTTGGTTTTGATGAAAAATCTGCTGGCAGTTTTATTGGATTTAGAAATAAACTGGGTGGTTTTGTAGAAGAACATCAGGTTCTAGACACTTATAATATTGACAAAAATTTAGCGGAAAAACTAATTAAAGTTTCTCCGCTTGAGAATGATTACATTCAAAAATACAATTTATTAGATGCACCTGAAAGTTGGTTAAAAAACCATCCTTATTTTAGATATTATGCAGATAAAATAATGTATCTGAGAGTAACTTTTACTAATGAAAAGGAGATATTTAAAAAATTAAAAGCAAAACCAGAAGATGAAGCTAAAATGAAACTTTATTTAAAATAGCTTAATTTCCTGTTTGTGCTAATTGTGCAGTGATGTATATTTTTGCCATTTCGGTATTTAGGTTATTGCAATTGTTAGACGCAGAACCTCCGTAAGTAATGTTAGAATAATTATTAGACATTTTCGGCAGATTATAGGCATATACTTTTACTGTATGATTGCCAATAGATAGATTTTCAAAAACACCAGAAAGATTAAATTTTTTCCAAAGGCAAGTCGCATTGGTGGAATATGCATTAAACTTTCTTACAATTTTTAGTTTATCTACACCTCCTTCGTTTACAAAAACACCGATGGCAAACTGATAAGAAGAGGCGTTGTCTGTATTATTAATTTGAGACATTCCTTCTACCGTAACCAAATTGGTATTAGTAGTCTTGGTTACATTAATCACGGTGGAAACATTAAGATCTGTCCATCCTGTGGTTCCTGTATTTAATGTAAAAGTTGGCATACTATTAGGAAATGTAGTGACCGTAGTCTTAGAATTAGAGCTACCAACAAAATTTTTAGTCACATCTATTATAGCTTCCGCATCTTCAGCTTCAAACATTTTGCTCCAGCTATTTTGAGACCAAAAATTAAATTTCCCTGAAGTAAGATTATAGAAAATTATGCTTTCTATAGGTGAAGCAATATTAGATCCAGAGCTCATCCTAGGCATTAAAAAACCTTTATTATTATCTGCAATTTGTAAAATTGCTGAATCGTCTGGTTTATTGTATAGAGCTGCATTGGTAGTAATGAGAACTTGCGCAAGACTATAATTAAAAAATGCAACTAGACTTAGCATGTATAAAAACTTTTTCATAAGATTAAAATTCATAAGGTTGATTAATAAAAATAGTAGCACTTAGTTTAGCTTCGTCATCAGAAATATTAGTACAAGACGATGAAGGATTCTTACCTCCGAACGTTATGCTTAGGTCATTTTGTGAGGTAGTAACTGTTCTATTTCTGATTGCTAATTTTATAGTATGATTTCCTGTGGTCAAATTATTTGTTACGGCAAATATTGTAAATTCTCTAAATGAGCAAGTCTGATCAAAATCGATAGATATTGGTTTAATATCTACTAATTTATTATCAACAAAAAAACCAAAACTAGCCACTGCTCTGCCTGATGCGGAAGAATTATTGGCATGTACCATCCCAGAAAGTGTAATTAGCAATTGATTATTAGCTCTGTCTATGGTAATATTTTTGGCAAGCTCGGTTACTTCTGTCCAAGTAGGATTAGCTGTAATATTCTCGCCAAGATTATGATTAGCTTCACCATAAAATTGGTTGGTGGATTTATTAAATGTATATTTATTTTGAGACGTCGCCGAATAATATCTTGTATGTTTTATTATATTTGATTGATTAATTTCATTGATAAAATAATCCCATTTAGCTCCATTCCAATAATAGTAACCTTGCTTACCATACAAATTAGTATTGGTATTATAGACTATTAAAGATTCTTTGGGATTTGGAACTGTAGTAACATCTGTATAGCTAGATATACTTACATTTGGCATTGTAATTCCCATATTTTCACTATATACTTCTAATGTGGAAGAAGGATTAGGATCTAAGGTATTCATCCCTACTTGCGAATAGCAATTGAAGGTAGAAATAAAGACTAAAAGTAAAAAATATAAAATTTTCATCATTTGTGTTTTTCTGTTTTATTTTTCAGTAATCTGAATATTAAGAATAGACTTATCCATACTACTATTAATATTTGTACAGCTAGAAACCTTACTACCATAGGTAATCACTTCAGAAGAAGCGCCAAAATTGACTCTACTGGTTTCGTAAATTGCTATATTATGATTACCAGCACTAAGATTATTAAGGGTAAAGAAAACGTTGTAATCGTTAAATAAACAACTAGCTGTACCATATATAATAAAGTTTTTTTGACCAGCTAGTTTTCCATCTACAAAAACACCTATTGAATATGAAATATAAGTAAGAGAACTGCCTGATGAATTAACTTGTAAAATACCGCTAGAAGCTACACTTATGCTATTATTAGCAGAAGTTAGATTAAATGATTTGGTTAATCCAGGTATCATCTGCCAGTCATGTGCAGAAGGAATCTCTCCCATAGTATAGGTTTGTGCACCATTGTAAGAAGAATCTGTAATCCCAGATGTAGAAATTACACTTTCTGAGCGTGTAATGCCTAATAATTTATATATATTAGAAGAATCTACCAAAGGATTCCATTTATTATTTTTCCAATAATAAAATCCTTTACCCGAAGTAGTGTTGGTATTATAAACAAGAAGAGATTCTGCTGGCGATGTTACTGGTGAAGCATTGTTAAGATTTGGGATATTCAAATTAGGTATAAGAACGCCTTTGTTACTGGAAGCTATTTTTAGAATCTCTGAATCATCAAAACTATGAGATCCTATACCAATACGTTGTGCATAAGTTAAAGCAAATACAAGAATTGCTATAACAAAGTATAGTTTTTTTATCATTTGTGTTATCATTTGTGCTTTGTTATTAAATATTTATTTCTAAATATTTTTCACAGTACAAAATAACTAAGATAAAATTTTTAATTCAATACGTAGTTTGTTGTATTTTACATAATATTAAAAAAAAGAATAGCTGCAAAAGCAGCTATTCAAAATCAAAACCAATAAAAACAATCTTCTATTCTCCTTGTATAAAGAAATAAAGATGTATATTTTTAAAATAGATAATTTGAGTTTAACGATACACAAATTTCTAAAATATTTACCTTCTTATCAATACGCAAATTTACGTATTTTTAAATTATTAGATAATATTAAAATGAAAAATTAGATAGATTATATAAATCATCATCATTTTTTAATAAAATTAATAGATTTATTATCTAACCTTAATATATATATACCCGCTTTTAAGTAAGATACGTCTAAAGTATTATCTACGACAAAAGGATTTTCAAATTCTTTTATCAATTTACCTGAAAAATCAAAAATTTGTGCTTTAGAAACAGCTCTCAAACCATTGCCTTGTACATATAAAATATTAGAAGTAGGATTTGGAAATATATTAATATTAATTTCTGATGTTTTTGGCGTTTCTACATCTAGATATGTTCCAAGACCTGTAGCATAATTAGAAGGATAACTGGTCCATTCAGAAATAGTAAAACTTGTATTAGGGTTTTTAACATCACTATTTCTGTATAAAGAAATATTGCTATTGGTGTTGCTTACACTTGGTAAACCGATTGAATCTACCGTTTCAAAATCCATGTCATAGTTATTGGTATTAGAATTTTGTAAATATTTAGTTCCATACGTTAATTCTATATATTGACTCCCAGAAAATGTAAGAACAGGTGAATTGGTTACAAATTTTGCTTGAGACACATTATAAGATGATAGCGTAGAATTAGGATTTATGATTACTACACTCTCTCCTGCAGCCAGCTTACCTTCTAATTCATAAGGATCAGAAAAATAATAAGTAGAACCTTTTAATTGAATCCTTAGATAATAATTTTTTAAATCTACCTCGTGGTTTGTGAGGTTGGTTATTTCTAATGCTTTATTGTTACTACTACCTTCTATATATTTCGTAATCAATAGATCTTTTGCCAAATTATCACTAGCCAAAGTTGTAACATTTACAAGATTACTATCTGATGAAAGATTATAAGAATTATCATACGCTTTCACCGTAATATTATATGCTGAAGAAGGGGATAATCTATCAATAATTGCAGAATTAGTTTTAGAATTTTTATAAAAATTTCCGTTTACATATACTTTATAACCCAACACATCAGAATCAGAGCTTGGAGACCAATTAACAGACACAAAAGACTCTCCTATTGCACTTGTATTAAGATTAGTAGGAACTTGCGGAGCTATTGCATCTGTAGTAACATTCCAAATAACATCTACCCATTCTGGATGATCTATAAAAGGATTTCTAATTTTTTGAATGGCATAAACTGCTTCATTTCTATCTCTTTCCCTTTGAGAAACGGGGTCTAGAGTGTTCCATTCTTTAAGTAAATTTACATACCAGCTTTTAAAACCTCTTTCTTCGGTTCCGTCTAATGTAGAAGTAGAGATTAGATAATTAAAATTACTAAGATTACCTTCATACCTAGTTACAAAATATAAAAGATACCTAGCTATATCTCCTTTAAATTCATCTATCGGTTCATAAACCGTATTGGTATATCCTGGTGTAGTAGATTTCCCTAGTTTACTACCATTAGTAAATGTTATATTTTCGCCATTATTTCTAGCATAAGGAAAATTACTTCTTCTTTGGTTAATGTATGCATCAGCTGGAACCAAGTAATGAATATCAGAATACATAGGATAAATTCCATAAAATGTACTTTGCGGCATTCCATGCTCTCTATTCCAGCCTTGCCCTTCGGCAGAGGCACTTCCTATAATATTGGCTAAAGTATAATTGTAGGCATCTGCTTGAGTAGGTCTTTCAGAATAAATATCGAGAATTGTATTATCATTTTCGTAATATTTATCTAAATCTGTATTAGCATACAATGTTTTTAAATCATCATAAGTAACAGAGTAAATTTGTTTAGAAATTATTTCGTGAACCTTAGACTTTAGGGCATAACCACTAAGACCTTCTGTACCAGAATAGTAACCAGACGGAATTTGCGCAAAATTTACCAATGGCAAAATTGCAAAAAATAGTATTTTTTTCATAATAGAGTAAGTCCGACAGCAAAATTATAAATTAAATTAATATTATGAGTTCTATTTTATAAATTATTTTTACGAATGTTTAGAATTTCCGTAAACACAATTTCATTTTAATAAATTTCTAAAAAAATTGATAATTATTTACTTTTAATTATATTTGGAAAAACAATTGATCTATGCATACAAATACTATGGAAAATCTTAAAATGATTGCTGATACGGCTAGAGATTTTGCAGAAATTAATATACGCCCACACATTATGGAATGGGATGAAAACCAATTTTTCCCCAAAGAATTATTTCATCAATTAGGAGAAATGGGATTTATGGGAATCATTATACCAGAAGAATATGGAGGTTCTGGACTAGGCTACCACGAATATGTAGCAATTATAGACCAAATTTCGCAAGTAGATCCTTCCATTGGGCTTTCCATAGCTGCGCATAATTCATTATGTACCAATCACATTTATGAATTTGGCACCGAAGAACAACGCAAAAAATGGCTCCCTCAGTTAGCATCAGGACAAGTAATTGGCGCTTGGGGGCTTACAGAACATAATACAGGGTCTGATGCCGGCGGAATGAGTACTACCGCTATAAAAGATGGTGATGACTGGATTATTAATGGAGCAAAAAATTTTATCACTCATGCTATATCTGGAGATATCGCTGTGGTGATGACCAGAACAGGTGAAAAAGGAACGTCTAATAATTCTACAGCATTTGTGCTAGAAAAAGGAATGCTTGGTTTCTCTTCCGGGAAAAAAGAAAATAAACTAGGAATGCGAGCTTCTGAAACAGCAGAACTTATCTTTGATAATGTAAGAGTTCCTGATTCTCACAGACTAGGGGAAATAGGTGATGGTTTTAAACAAGCCATGAAAATTCTAGATGGTGGTAGAATTTCCATTGCTGCATTATCTTTAGGCATTGCTAAAGGAGCATACAAAGCAGCTCTTAAATACGCTAAAGAAAGACATCAGTTCGGGAAATCAATTTCATCTTTTCAGGCAATTAATTTTATGCTAGCAGATATGGCAACAGAAATTGAAGCCGCAGAACTGCTCATTAATAGAGCTTCAGAACTTAAAAACAACAAACAAAAGCTGACTAAAGAAGGGGCTATGGCAAAATTATATGCTTCTGAAGCTTGTGTAAGAATTGCTAATAATGCTCTTCAAATTTTCGGTGGTTATGGCTATACAAAAGATTTCCCTGCCGAAAAATATTACCGCGATTCTAAACTTTGTACCATCGGCGAAGGCACTTCAGAAATACAAAGATTAGTAATAGGAAGGGAAATTACTAGATAGATTATTTTAATTAACCAATTTTTAGACTGTATTTGTTTTACATCTTAGATATTATTATATTTTTGTCTAATAATTTTGAGAAATATGCCTGTAGCTAATATAGAATTACCTTTTTTTACTAATCTGCTCATTTTGCTTGTTATTTCAAAAGTTTTTGGTGAAATTTTTGAAAGATTCAAACAACCTGCTATGATTGGAGAAATCATTGCTGGTATTATCGTAGGCCCTTCATTATTAAATATTATCCATAGAACGGAGGACATTAAAGTAATTTCAGAATTAGGAATTTTCTTACTCGTAATTATTGCAGGATTAGAAATCAATTTTGATGATATTTTAAAATCATTAAAAGGTAAAAACATTATCGTCTCTATTTTGGCATTTTTCTTACCTATTTTTAGTGGTTTTGCAGTAGGTCATTTTTTCGGAAAAGAAATCATGACAACTGTATTTATTGGACTTTGTGTAGCAATTACAGCATTGCCTGTAAGTATCAGAATATTAATGGATTTGGGGAAAATTAATTCTTATATTGGGCAAAAAATTATTTCTGTTGCCATTTTTGATGATGTTTTAGCCCTTACCATTTTAGGATTAATCTTAAATATCAAAGATACGGATATGGAAGTAGGAACTATTATTAAAAATGCTTCCATTTCACTTCTTAAACTCTGTATTTTTCTTACTATTCTTTCTTTAACATATTTCTTGATTAGAAAATTATCAAACAGAGAAAATTATCTTGAAAGACAACTCAATAAAATTCTACTCCTTCTGAAAGGAAAAGAATCATTATTTGCAATTTTCTTTGTATTTGTATTGCTATTTGCTACTATTACAGAATCATTGGGTTTCCACTTTATCATTGGTGCATTTTTCGCAGCAATGCTCATCAACGAAAATTTGGTTGGGAAAAAACACCTAGAATCTTTTCATAATACTACAAATGGTCTTGCAATGGGATTTTTGGCTCCCATATTCTTTGCCGGAATAGGTTTAGAATTTAATATATCCTCTATCCAAAATTATGGTTTATTAATAGCCATTATTTTAGTATCTTACTTTTCTAAAATTTTCGGAGGATTTATTGGTGGTAAAATTATTGGGCTTAATAATAAAACATCTTTAACCTTAGGTCTTGGATTAAATGCTAGAGGAATTATGGAATTAGTGATTGCAAATATTGCTTACAAAGCAGGATTAATAGATTCTGAAATATTCTCTATGCTTGTAATAATGGGCGTTCTTACTACCCTATCTACTCCTATTATGCTGAAACGTAGTTTCAAATCAATTGAAAATGAAAACTAAAATTTATAAATCTTAATGAAAAAAATAGACAGTCTAAACCAAGTTGCCGAGTTTCACAGAACTTTTAATGCCCCCATTTTAGAAACACCACAGATTCCTTCTAAAGAAAGGTGCGAACTGAGAGTTTCTCTTCTTCAGGAAGAGCTTAATGAACTGAAACAAGCTATAGAAGATAATGATTTGGTAGAAATTGCAGATGCGCTTTGTGATTTACAATATGTATTAAGTGGAGCGGTTTTGGAATTTGGTTTAGGAGAAAAATTTGTAGAATTATTTAATGAAGTGCAGCGTTCTAATATGTCTAAAGCTTGTGATACAGAACTGCAAGCACAAGAAACGGTGGAACATTACAAAGCAAAAGGCGAAGAAGCATTTTATGAAAAATCTGGTAACAAATTCAATGTTCACAGAATTTCTGATAATAAAGTTCTAAAAAATAAATACTATTCTGCTGCTGATTTAAAAAGTATTATTGAAAAGTAAAAACATTAAAAAAATATAAATATGAAGAAAATAATAACATTAATCGTTTTAATAATGACCCTTAATTCTTGTGCCGAAAAAATAGTAATCAATAGAGAAGTTGATTCTACAGAATATGGTAAAATGCTCCTCGGAACTCAATCATTTGATCAGTTCCACAAAGAACCTTATAAAGTTTGGTTTGATGAAAATTATAAAATTTATCCTACGGATAAACCATCTATTGAAGCCTTAAAAAAAGCAAAAATCAACTCTTATAGCATCACAGTCTTCTTAGGAACTTGGTGTGGAGATAGCAAAAGAAATTTCCCAAGATTGATGAAAATTTTAGATGAAACTAAATTTCCGAAAAGTAAATTACACATCATTGGTGTTAATAGAAAGAAACAATCTCCGAACGGAGAAGAGGCTAAGTACAATATTGTAAAAGTACCAACCATCATTCTAGAAAAATATGGCAAGGAAATTGGTAGAATTACCGAAGAACCAGAAACAGGCTATATAGAAAAAGATTTATTAAATATCATCAAAAAATAAGCGGTTTCGGTTTATTCAAATTAATTTTATGAATTATATTAAACAAATTATTGGATTTTCGCTAGGCGTAATCATCACATTGCTAATGGTTTACTTTTTCAAAAATTTTGGAAAAGATGAAGCCAATACAGATTATTACATTCTAACCAACCAAATTTCAAAAATGAATAAAATGGTGGTATTAGAACAAGATTTCTCTAGTATGCAAAAAACCAAAATCACTTCTAAACTTCTAGGCTTAGACGTTTTGCCTTCATCTCAAAAAGAATTGGTAATTTTTACTAAAGCTAAAGCGCAAGTTTCTTATGATCTGCACCAAATGAAATTAGAAGTAGATTCTGCAAACAAAAAATTGATTATCAAAAAATTACCAAATGCGGACATCAAAATCTTCACCGATGCAGAAATATCTTCTCTAGACGATTCTTTCTTTGATCGATTTACCCAAGAAGATTTCAAAAGAATTACTACAAATGCCAAGAAAAACGCAGAAAAAACGGTTGACCAAACCAAACTGCGAAACGAAGGCAGAAAACAATTGCTACAAAACTTAA
>ERZ650302.1511-NODE-1511-length-12916-cov-14.582070_pt1 | contig 12916 bp, 12 predicted proteins | sample MGYA00376238_ERZ650302 | MGnify/ENA primary metagenome ERZ650302 (study PRJEB26733, sample SAMN07839298) | wastewater metagenome | biome: urban; feature: wastewater treatment plant; material: waste water | place: USA: North Carolina | collected 2016-04-28 ... | reverse complement strand
ATATTTGTTATACCTTTCTTTAATGTATTTCAATTTTGCTAAATCTAATGGTAATGCAGGTAATTTCACACCAAGTAAATATCAAAATATACTTTGGAAATAAAATTTGAACAAAGAGAAAAGTTATGGATAAAATAGATGCATTTTTGCACACGATAAATTTTCCGAGTTTTTATTTAAAGGTGATACTGTCTTTTATCACTTCGCTTCTGATTACGTATTATTCTATTCCTACCATTATAAAAATTTCTAGAAGAAAAAACTTGATGGATGAACCTGGGCAAAGAAGTTCCCACGAAAGAAAAATCCCCAATTTAGGAGGAATAGCTCTATTTTTTGCCATTTCTGTAAGTGCTTCTATTTATGCATATCAATTGTTTGATTTGTATAAATTTCTTTTTGCTTCCTTAGTTATTTTGTTATACATCGGGGTGATGGATGATATAGTAGTGATGAGGGCTTATAAAAAATTAGTAGCGCAATTAGTGGTTTCTGCGATGTTGGTTATAGGATCAGATGTAAGAATAAGGAATCTTTTTGGAGTTTTTGGCGTTTATGAACTCAATTATTTTTTGAGTGTAGTCTTTAGCATTATTACGTTTATTATTTTGGTAAATGCGTTTAATTTAATTGATGGAATAGATGGTTTGGCAGGCAGTTACGGATTAATTTGTTTTGGACTATTTGGAATCAGTTACTACCGATTAGGAGAATATAATTATCCGTTGGTGATCTTGTCTACTACTATCATGGGAAGTATAATTGGTTTTTTGTTTTATAATTTATCAGACCGGACCAAGAAAATTTTTATGGGAGATACCGGTTCTATGGTCTTGGGTTTTCTTTTGACTTTCACTGCAATTTGTTTTATTGATATTTTTATCGCAAAAAGAGGTCCAGGTGTAGTTTACTATCATTTAAATTCAGCACCGGTGATTGCAGTTGCGATTTTAATTTTACCAATAATTGATACGTTAAATGTTATCATTATAAGATTAGCAGAAAAGCGTTCACCTTTCGAAGCAGATAAAAATCACATTCATCATAAATTATTGAGAATGGGATTATCTCATAAAAGAGCTACTTTTTATATTATTTCTTACTATCTTTTCATTGTTTTAGTAGCTTATTTTTTGAGACATATAGAAAATAATTCTCTTTTACTTCTTATCATTGGTTTAGGATTTTTAGGAGCTTATTTACCTGATATTGTCTTGAAGAAAAAAATTAAGAATTAAATGTTACTTTTGTAAAAAATAAAATTAATGATGAAGAAATTTAACCTACTCATTTTATTCATGTTTATTATCGTTACTTCTTGTATCAATATAAAAGATGTAAGGTATTTACAGCCCAATGAAAATCTTGTACTTAATTCCGAAGGACTTATTTCTTATGATAATATGCCCAAATACAGATTGACGAGACATGATATTCTGAAACTGAATATCATTACTACTTCAAAAGGAGATGCTGAACAATTTTACTCTAGTCTTCATACTCAGCAAGGTGGAGCAACTTCTGGTGGGGGTAATTATTTCAATGGATTAAGAATAGATGAAAAAGGGGAAATTTATATTCTAGGAATTGGAAAAATAAAAGCAGAAGGAAGAACTATTGAAGAAATTCAAACTGATATTCAAAATAGAGTAAATGAGAATTTTTTACCCGAAAAATCAGAAGTTAGACTTTTTTTAGAGGGAATAAAATATACCTTTTTGTATGATGTGGAGGGAAAATCTATGCAAAAGACAGCATCAGAAGTTTCTATAAGCATTCTAGAAGCTATAGCGCAAAACGGAGGTTTAGACAAAAGTGTAGACAGAAAAAACGTAATCATTTATAGAAAATTTCCAGAAGGGATAAAAAAAGCTCAAATTGATTTAACCAGAGAAGATTTACAAAACTCACCTTACTTTTGGTTGCAAAATGGAGATTTGGTGGTCTTTAATACCAGAGCGAAGAGTTTTTATGGTTTTGGCAAAGAGCCTCTACAAACGCTTACTACTGGAGTTTCTATACTTACTACAGCTCTTTCGATTTATTTATTAATAACTAAAATATAATTGATGATTCCTGAAAAAAACATAAATGAAAGTAAAAATCCAGAAAAAGAAAAAGTAGGAACTTTTGATTTTTTTAATATAGAACACTTTCTTAGCAAAATCATTAAAAATTGGTACTGGTTTTTAATTCTAGGGTTTTTAGGATACGTTACCGCATATATTTACAATAATTACTATGCGCAGAGAATTTATGCTTCTAGTACTACCGTAAGTATTTCTAATAATTCTTCTAGCTATTTTACTCCTAATCAGTCTATTAACTTCATTTGGGGAAATAGTTCTAATCAAGAAGGTTTATTTCTTAAAAAACTACTTACCTCTAGATCTCATAATGAATATTTAGCCCAAAAATTAGATTTATTTGTAAATTACAGTACCAAAGGAAGACTTAAAAGTACGTATGTAGACAAAGACGATTCGCCAGTTTTTTTAGTAATAGATAAAAATCATCCGCAGGTTGTAAATCAAGAAATAACGCTTATTCCTAAATCTTCAGGAAAATATGAAGTGGTTTTGCCAGAAGAATTTTCAGTGAATAATCTTTATGATTATAATGCCGAAGAATTTAAGAGAACTTCGAATTTTAAAAGAGTTCCTAATAAAATTATTGGTATAAATGAATGGTATGAAACGCCATTCCTTAAATTCAAATTGATAAAAAATAATCAACCTCTTGAAATAGATTTACAGAATATTGTAATTAATCTCAGAACAATCGACCAAACGGTAAATGAAATTCAATCTACGCTTTCCATAGAATTTGACGAAGAACTGAGTACCATGATGATTATTTCTAAAAAAGGATATAATCTTAACAGTACGGTGAATTTTCTCAATAGAAGCGTAGAAGAACTCATCGAAAAAAGAAAAAGAGATAAAAGCATCGTAGAAAAAAATACAGTAGAATTTATCAAGGAAAATTTAGATAAAGCCAAAATAAAACTAGATTCTAGTTCTGCCAGATTAAATACCATTAAAGTACAAGAAAAACTAACCGATGAAAAAGGAGATGTTTCTGGTATTTTGCAAAACATTAATACTTTAGAACAAAAAAGAGCGGAAATCATTACCAAAGTTAACGCCCTTAATGCTGTAAGAAATTCTGTCGGGAAAAATCTTGATAATATTATCAATTTAAATGCAGCAGGTGTAGAAGATGGTACTTTTAACGCCTCTGTTGCAGAGCTTAAAACACTTTACGCAAAAAGAGCAGAACTTTCTACCATTTACACACCGCAATCAGAACCTATCAAAGAAATTAATCGATTAATTAATGAGGCGAGAGGAAATTCCTACAAACATCTCAACAGATATTACGGAGTTTATGATGCAGAGTTGGCTACGCTTAATAATCAGATTGCAAAATATGAAATGGAATTGGGTTCTCTTCCATATAAACAACAGAAATTTGTAGATGCACAAAGAGGTTTCACCGTAAATGAAACAACTTATAGTACGCTTTTAGGAAAACTTTCTGAAGCAGAACTTAGACTGAAAACCAATACCTCTGATATTACAGTTATTGACAAAGCTAAAAATCTAGGACAAGCACCTATTTCTCCTAATATTGCGTTTATTAGAAATATTCTTTTGTTAGGATTTTTATTAATTCCTTTATTGATTCTGCTCATTTCTGAGTTGTTAGACAATAAAGTAAGAGTGATTAAAGAAATCGTAAATGCAACTAAAATTCCACTTTTAGGAGTTATTGGTAAAAATAATCACGAGAATAATTTAAGTGTTTTAGAAAAACCAAAATCTTCAGTTTCTGAAGCATTTAGAGGAGTGAGAGCCAATCTTAGGTTTTTATATAACGAAGACGGTAAGAGTAAAGTTCTGTTGGTGACTTCTTCCGTTGGTGGTGAGGGAAAGACATATGTTTCTATCAATATTGCTTCTGTTTTAGGATTAAGTGGCAAGAAAACCATTTTATTAGGAATGGACCTTAGAAAACCGAAAATTTTTGGTGATTTCAAAGTAGATAATAAGATAGGAATTTCTAATTATCTTACTGGCGAAGTAAAAATGGAACAAATCATCAACAAGACCAGAATTCCAGATTTAGATGTAATCACTTCTGGTCCTATTCCGCCAAATCCTTCAGAATTATTGATGAGTGAGAGAAATCACCAATTTATAGAAGAATTGAAGAAAATTTATGATTTTGTTATTATAGATTCTCCACCAGTTGGTTTAGTAGCAGATTCTTTTGAATTGATGAAGTATAGTGATGCTAATGTTTACGTAGTAAGACATGAGTATACCGAAAAGTATATGCTTAAAATGGTAACCGAAAAGTATCATAACAATGAAATTAAACATCTAGGACTTATTTATAATGACTTCGAGATGGATAAAGGCTACGGATATGGTTACGGCTACGGGTATGGTTACGGATATGGTTACGGATATTTTGATGAAGATGCCAGTTATGAAGAGCCTACTTTGATAAAATTACGCAATAAATTAAAGAAAATACTGAAGATTAAATAATATTTCTCCCTCTTTTTTTGAGGGAGTTTTTTTAACATAAAACAATATTTAAAACACATTTGGGTTTTAAATAAAAATATTTAAATAAAATTTATACTTTAAGTGGTAATATTTAACTAAACATTAAGATAAGTCTTAATGTAAAAATGTTTTATATTTGCAGATTATTAAGCCGCTGAAGTTGTAAGTAACCCACAGCAAACATGAAGAGAAAAACATTAGTAATCATCGCCTTATTTTTCATCAATCTTTTTGCCCATGCTCAAAGACACGAAATAGGTATACAATTGGGAACAAGTAATCTTACCGGTGATATTGGTAAGACTAAATATATTAATCCATTACCAGATGGAAATAGCTTTACAAAGGATAAACTTCCTTTTTATGGTGCTATTATGTATAGAATGAATTTTAACCCTTATCAATCTGTAAGATTTAGATTAGCCTATAATCGTATTTCTTTTGATGATAGATATGCTCAGGAATTATACAGAGCAAGTAGAGGTTTATACGGAACCAATTCTGTTTATGAAGCTTCTGCTATTTTTGATTATAACTTTTTACCAGTAAACGAAGAACAAAAAAGTATGCTCAGTCCATATATTTTTGGAGGAATTTCTGGCTTAATGTTTAACACGACTTTAGAAGGAAATAAATTTGGTTTTGCCATTCCTTTTGGAGCAGGTCTTAAATATAAATTTAACTATAACTGGGCATTGTTCGGAGAATTTATGTTCCGCGCTACCAATAGTGACACACTAGATTATAGTGATGAATACAATCTAGGAAATTTAAATTCTAAAGATTGGATGAATTCTATGTCTCTTGGTCTTTCTTATTCATTCGGAAGACCACCATGTTATTGTCAATAAGTAAATAATGATGCAGGAAATTTTAGAAAAAATTGATAAAAATAATCTTCCAAAACATGTAGCCATCATCATGGATGGAAACGGAAGATGGGCAAAATCCAGAGGAGAAGAAAGAACTTTTGGACATAAGAATGCCATTTCAGCAGTAAGAAACGCTATTTCCGCTTGTGATAAAGTAGGAGTAGAATATCTTACCCTTTATACTTTTTCTACAGAAAACTGGAATCGTCCTAATGATGAGGTAGACACATTAATGAGTTTACTTTCTGAAACATTATTAAAAGAAGCTGCAGAACTTTTTTCTAAAGGAGTTAGATTGCATGTCATCGGCGAAGTAGAAAAACTTCCCACTCTAGTAAGAGAGCAACTTCTAAATGTAGTAGAGCTTACTAAAGAAAATTCAAAAGGTAATCTCGTTCTTGCATTAAGCTATGGCTCACAAAGAGAAATTCTAAACGCAGTAAAAGAAATTGCCCAAGAAGTAAAAGAAGGAAAAATTTCTACAGAAGATATAGACGAAACACTATTCGAAAATCATCTTTATACTAAAGATTTACCTCCAGTAGATTTACTAATCAGAACCAGCGGAGAAGTGAGAATCAGTAATTTCTTACTTTGGCAAATTGCTTACGCAGAATTACAATTTTTAGATATATTTTGGCCAGATTTTCAGGAAGAACATCTTTACCAATGTATCATAAACTACCAAAACAAAGAAAGAAGGTTTGGTAAAACCAGTGAACAAATCACTAATTAATTTTTTATAGAATATTATAACCAATGAGATATATTTTAATCCCAATTTTTTTATTTTTTGCGTCTGTAGATCTTTCGGCGCAGGTAACTCCTAACCAAGAAACTGCCGCTGCTCAAAATCAGCCTTCTTCTTATATCTTAAAAGACATTGTAGTAGATGGTGTAAAAAAATACACTCCTGCTCAAATTTTGAGATTTACAGGACTCAGCAAAGGAGAAGTAGTAGATATTCCTGGGCAAAAAATCAGCAGCGCTGTTAAAAAACTTTGGGAAACAGAATCATTCTCAGAAGTAGAAGTTTATGTAGAAGATGTAGAAGGACAAAGCGTAGTTCTTAAATTCTACTTACAAGACCTTATGGAATTAGGCGAAGTGAAATTTGTAGGAAAAGGAGTAGGAAAATCTAAAAATGAAAAACTCATTAAAGATAATAACCTAAAACCAGGTACTAAAATTACCAATGACTTAATTTCGTCACTTAAAAATAAAATTCCTCAAGAATATGTGAAGAAAGGTTTCGCTGATGCGAAAATCACCATTCAAGATAAAATTAATGCAAATGACCCTAACCTTGTAGACTGGACGATAGAAGTAGCAAAAGGAAAAAAAGTTAAAATTGCAAAAATAGAATTCGAAGGAAATGACCAAGTTTCTGATGCGAAACTTAGAAAAAAAGGTTTCAAAGAAACGAAACAGAAAAGATTTGGCATCAAAGGAATTCTAAAACCATCAAAATTCATTAAAGATAAATACGAAGAAGACAAAATAAATCTTATCAGTTATTATAACTCTTTAGGATTCAGAGATGCTAGAATTGTTTCTGACTCAGTTTGGAGAAATGATAAAGGATTTAATATCAATGTAAAACTAAACGAAGGAAAGAAATATTACATCGGTGATGTCAATTTCATTGGAAATACTTCTTATTCTACAGAAGTTTTGCAAAAATTATTAGGCTACAGAAAAGGAGAAATCTATGATGCGGTAGGCTTTAACAAGAAAGTAGGTGAAGATGGCGGTAAAGAAGATGATACAGATATCAAATCACTTTACTTGAATAACGGTTATTTATTCTCTAGTGTAATTCCGGTAGAAAAAGCAGTAAGAGGAGATTCTATCGATATAGAAATTAGAATTAAAGAAGGAGAAAAAGCAACTTGGAATAGAGTAACTTGGTCTGGTAACACTACTACTCATGACCACGTAATTCTTCGTTCACTAAGAACAAAACCAGGGAATTTATTCTCTAAATTAGATATCAAAAGAACGTATTTTGATTTAGCAGGGATGCAATTCTTTGACCCACAACAAATTGGTCAAGATATCCAACCAAATCAACAAGATAATACCGTAGATGTTCATTGGACTTTAGTAGAAAAAGGTTCATCACAGGTTCAGTTACAAGCTGGTTACGGTGGTAACTCATTTATCGGAACTTTAGGGTTAACTTTCAATAACTTTTCACTAAGAAATTTCTTGAAACTTAAAGATTTCAAACCAGTTCCACAAGGAGATGGACAGATGCTTTCTGTACAAGCGCAAGCTGGTCAGTATTTCAAAAACTACAGTTTATCATTTACAGAACCTTGGTTATTTGGGAACAGACCTACAGCGCTATCAGTAAGCCTTAACCAATCTATGGTTAATTATAAAGATTATACTGGAGCTAGTCAGAAATTAAATATTTTCTCAGCAAGTGCAGGTTTGAATAGACTTTTAAATTGGCCAGATAACTATTTTTCTCTATATACAGGGATTTCATTCCAGAGTTATAATTTCAAGAATTATCCATTCCAGTTTGGTTCTACTACTGTGAGTAATGGTAATGCTAATAACTTTAGTTTCAATGTTGGTCTAAGTAGAAATTCTGCAGGGTATGACCCAATTTTCCCAACTACAGGTTCTAATATTGAAGCTACTATTAAGTTTACGCCGCCTTACTCTTTATTCCAAAATAAAGATTATTCATCTATGACTCCACAAGAGAAATACAGATGGATGGAATTCTATAAAATTAAGTTTAAAGCAGATGCTTATAACGAAGTAATTGGCAAGTTAGTTCTAAGAAGTACCGCAGAAATGGGATTCTTAGACGGATATAATAAAGATTTAGGAGCTCCACCTTTCGAAAGATTCTATGTAGGAGGTACAGGTTTATTTGGTGGTAGATTTGATGGTAGAGAATTGGTTCCGTTAAGAGGTTACGAAAATGCTTCTACAGAAGGAGGCTCGGCTACAGATATTACACCAATTGGTGGTGGAACAATCTACAGCAGATATGCAGCAGAATTAAGATATCCTATTTCTATGAACCAAACTGCAAAGATTTTTGCATTAACTTTTGCTGAAGCAGGAAACACTTGGAACAATTATTCTTCATTTAATCCGTTTCAGTTAAAAAGATCAGTAGGAGTGGGGATTAGAGTTTACATGGGTGCATTTGGTTTAATAGGATTTGATTTCGCTTATGGATTTGATAAAACTATTGGTGGCTCAGAACCTTCAGGATGGCAGACTCACTTCTTGATGAACCAGTCATTATAACACACAATCATCATTAATATGAAAAATTTAAAAGTTTTTTTAATATTTTTAATATTTTTAACTGCTAATTCTGTTACATTTGCACAAAAAATAGGAGTGGTAGATACCAATTATATATTGAGTAAAATGCCACAGTATACAGAAGCACAAGCGAGATTAGAAGAACAAATCAAAGCTTGGGAAACAGAATTGCAAACCCTACAAGCAGAATATGATGCAAAAAAAGCCGCTTTTGAAAATGAAAAAGTACTTTTAGTAGGAGAGCAATTAAAACAAAGAGAGGCAGAAGTAAAAAACCTCGATAAAAAAATTAAAAAATTTATTGCCGAAAAATTCAGCGGAGAAGGAGAAATTAATAAATTTAGAGCCAATTTAGCAAAACCTTTTCAAGACCAAATTTGGAATGCCATCAAAACAGTTACAGAAAAAAATAGTTTGGGCATAGTTCTTGATAAAAGTAGTAATATGAGTGTTATTTTTCTTGATAAAAGATATGATTACACCGACAAAGTTTTAGACCAATTACTTAAAGGTCCTTCTAAAGAAGATACAAAAAGTAAAGACGCTAAAGCAAAAAATAAAAAATAGTAAAATAATAAACAATTTAAATTTTTAGAAAAACATGAAAAAATTAAGCGTATTATTTGCAGCAGTGATGATGTTTATGTCGTTCGGAGTTGCAAAGGCTCAGAAGATAGCTACAGTAGATGTGGCAGCTATTCTTAACATGATGCCAGAAAAAATAAAGGCTGACGAACAATTAAAAGCTTTCTCTACTGCTAAACAAGCAGAATTAGAAAAACTAGCGACTGCTTTCCAAGCAGATGTTCAGAAATATCAACAAGAAGGAGCTAAATTAACTCCTCAGCAAAGAGAAGCTAAAGAAGCTGAATTGGGTAAAACTCAACAAAATCTTCAGCAAATGTCTCAGACTGCTCAAAAAGATTTGTTAGACAGACAAGATGCTGCTTACGCACCAATCGAAAAAAGATTAAACGATGCTATTACCAGAGCTGCTAAAGCAAACGGTTGGGATTTCATCTTTGATTCTGCAACGAATGGATTAATCTACAAAGCTGGTCCAGATGCTACAGCTGCTGTAAAAAAAGAATTAGGAATCTAATTTATATCCTAAATATTATAAAACCACCTTACCATAAGGTGGTTTTTTTATTTATTTTTGTACCATCATTCTTTATAAGAAAATAAAGAACATTAATCTTAAATTATGAAAATGGAAAAAGAAGTTTCGAGTGTTGTAAAAATTAGATTCAGCGATTGCGACCCAATTGGTCATCTTAATAATGTAAAATATTTGGAGTACATGCTCAACGCTAGAGAAGATCATGTAGAAGAATTTTACGGCTTTACTTACGAAGATTATTTCAGAAGAACAGGTTGTACTTGGGTAGCAGTTCAAAATGAAATTGCCTATTTGAAAGAAGTAAAAGCAAATACCAAAGTTGTAATCAGCAGTAAAACCATCGAAATGTCTGACAGAGTTTCTAAAGTAGAAATTCTGATGAAAGACGAAAACGAAAAAGAAGTTTTTGCAGTACTTTGGATTACGGTTATTTATTTCAATATGAAAACAAGAAGATCTGAAGCATTACCTCCAGAAACTAAAGAGCTTTTTTCTCAATATTTGGTAGAAATTCCTCATCAAGAGTTCAAAGACAGAGTTCAATATTTCAGAATTTTAAATAAAGGATAAGATGGAGCTAGAAAAAACACCTCTTTTAGATTGTTTTATTTTAAAACCGAAAATCTGGAACGATAATCGCGGTTATTTTTTCGAAAATTATAATAAAAATATTTTCCAAAAACTTTCTGGCAAAGAAGTAGATTTTGTTCAAGATAACCTTGCGTTTTCACATTACGGAGCAATCAGAGGTTTACACATGCAACTTCCACCTTATGCGCAAGCAAAATTGGTGTATTGCGTACAAGGTAGAATTTTAGATGTTGCAGTAGATGTAAGAAAAAACTCTCCCACTTTTGGTCAGTCTTTTGCCGTGGAACTCACCGAAGAAAACAGATGGCAATTATTTGTGCCAAAAGGTTTTTTGCATGGGTATTCTGTACTTTCAGAAACAGCATTAGTTGGATACAAGTGTGATGATTTTTATAATAAAGAGTCAGAATGCGGCATTCATCCATTAGATAAAACCGTAAATATTGATTGGAGAATTCCAGCAGAGCAACAATTAATCTCCGAAAAAGATTTAAACGCTATTTCTTTTTTAGAACTTCCTGAAATTATTTTATAATGAAAAAAATTTTAGTTACTGGAGCAAACGGACAATTAGGACAATGTCTTCAGAAAATTTCTTCTCAATTTGAAGAATTCGAATTTATTTTTACAGATTCAGAAACACTAGATATTACCAATAAAGAAGAAGTAAACGATTTCTTTTGGCAAAATGCTCCTGATTTTTGTATTAATGCTGCGGCTTACACTGCGGTAGATTTAGCAGAGACAGATATAGAAAAAGCTTTTTTGGTGAATGCAGATGGAACAGAAAACTTGGCAGAAGCATGTGCAGAAAATAATGCGCAGTTTATTCACGTTTCTACAGACTATGTTTTTGATGGCGAAAATAATTTAGCATATACCGAAGAAGACTTTACCAATCCTTTGGGAGTTTATGGCGCATCTAAATTAGCAGGAGATGAATTGGCTTTAGAAGTAAATCCATGTTCGGTTATTCTCAGAACATCATGGGTGTATTCAGAATTTGGCAAAAATTTTGTAAAAACCATGTTGAATCTTTTCGCAACCAAAGAAGAATTAAATATTGTAGCAGACCAATTTGGTCAACCAACCAATGCCAATGATTTAGCCGAAGCGATTATGAAAATTATAAAATCAGAAAAAATCACACCTGGGATTTTTAATTTTTCTAATTTGGGAAGAATTTCTTGGTTTGATTTTGCGGAAAAAATTGCAGAACTTTCAGAAGCTAAGATTAAATTAAACGCAATCGAGACTTCACAATATCCTACACCAGCAAAAAGACCAAAAAATAGCGTTCTAGATTTAGACAAAATTTCTAAAACCTATGCTATCCAATTAAAACCTTGGGAAGAAAGTCTAGAAGACTGCGTTCAAATATTACAAAATAATTAAAATGAAAAAAATCTTATACATATATATAGTATTATATAGTAGTTTTTGTTTCTCACAGAATATATTTCTTACTGAAGCCAAAGAAATTCATGCCAATAATGATAAATTTCTTTATGCTCTCAAGGAAGAACCCAAAACAGATGCTCAATATTTAGGAAAAATAGAAGTTTCAGGATTTTCTAACGATGATGCTGCTGTTTTTTCAGAAATTTATAAAAAAGCAAAATCCATCGGTGGCAATTCCTATTTTATGAAGCCCGCCGAAAATATAGAAGGCAATTCTACTTTTAATCCACATCACTATATACTATATATATATTATAAGGAAAAACAAACCATTCCTCAAAAAGAAAATACAGTCTACCTCATTAATCCAGAAAAAGAAATAGAAGTAAGGATTAATAATAAAAAAATAAAGTTGCCACAGAGAAGTTTTCTTCAGTTAGATTTATCTCAACAAGAGATTACAGATATTTCAGTGGGTAAATTTTTAGGCTCTAGAATAAAACTTCAGGCAAAAAATAACCAGCCCGAACAATATTTCCAGATTTCAGGGAAGAAAATCTCGGCCAATTCACCAGCTTCTCCAGGTATAAATTATAAAACAGGAGACATTATCGCCCTCGAAAAATCATTTGCAGAGTTTCTTTTAACGATTTATGAGAAATTTTAGGAGCCATTTCCCGCTTTCCACTACAATCTTTTTGGCTCGTCAAAGCCTCTCGCCAAAAAAGGATTTCCGTTTCAATCGGGGCTAAATGGAGATTGCAAATTAAGGTTTTCAATTTAATATAAATTAAAAGTAAATTTTTCCTGTTAGTATTCAGTAAGTTGTGACTAATGTCATGAAAAAGTTGTAAATAAATTTGGGGATTGTGTAAAAGTTCGTACTTTTGCAATCCGAAACAACGGGAAAGCGCAGGAGCTAATTAAGGAAAAAGATACGAAACGAGAACATAAAAATATTTTAAGAAAATATTTGGAAGTTTGGAAAAAAGAGTTACCTTTGCAGTCCCTTAAATGAGGGAGCGCAGAAGAGTAAAGTTTTTTTTGAG
>ERZ650302.1510-NODE-1510-length-12917-cov-12.414321_pt1 | contig 12917 bp, 6 predicted proteins | sample MGYA00376238_ERZ650302 | MGnify/ENA primary metagenome ERZ650302 (study PRJEB26733, sample SAMN07839298) | wastewater metagenome | biome: urban; feature: wastewater treatment plant; material: waste water | place: USA: North Carolina | collected 2016-04-28 ... | reverse complement strand
CCGGACTTCTTCTTCTGACCAGTACGACTCTATTTGCTGCTCAGCAACAAGAGTTACCAACTCGTGCCAGTCTCGATAACAAACTCACGTCCTTAAACAAACGCGATACGTTGACCGTTACTGAAAAAGCTCAAAAAGATGATATTGAGCAAACGATCAGCTTGCTGGATTCGATTGAAAAAGAAAAAATCAAAGCCAAAGATCAGGATCAATCACTCACCAGAACGCCAGCCAAATTAAAAGAATATACCCGTCAGCTTGAGCTGCTACAGAAAAATGATGCGCAGGATACAGAAGCGCTGAAAACCGAGATCAGCCGTTTATCGCAAACCCAGTTGGATAGCCGTCTGACCGACCTGCTCAGTCAGTTACAAAGTGCACAAAGCGATTTGGGTAACGCCAATAGCCAGTTAACGTTCCTGCAAACTTTGCCGGAACGTGCGCAGTCAGCGATGAGCCAGGATTACCAGCGGATGCAGGATATCCGCAATCGTCTGAGTGGTCTGAAGCAAAGCGGGGAAATCACGCCATCATTACGCGTTAAACTCAACACGGAACTGGCGCTGTTGCAACTGCAGCAAGAACAACGTCAGAAAGATCTGGATAACAATACCAGTCAGCAAGACCTCTATAATAAACAACGGGATTATCTCGCTGCACAGATCGCCCAGTTGAATAACTGGGTACAGCTACTGCAGCAGCAAGTCAGTAATAAGCGTCTGACGCTGACCGAAAAAACCGTAGAAGAGAGCGGTACCAATCAGACAGATGGCGCACAAACACTGCCATCGTTCATTCAAAAAGAGCTGCGCTTAAATCAACAACTCAGTCAGCAACTGATTGATGCGACTCAGGGTGTGAACTCGCTGGTACAGGAAAACATTAAAGTTAAAAACTGGTTGGATCGTACCACCCAGACGGAACAGAACCTGAATGAGCAGATTTCGGTATTAAAAGGCAGTCTGCTGCTTTCTAAGATCCTTTATCAGCAACGCCAGATGCTGCCAGACTCCAATTTAGTGCGTGGTTCAGAAGAACAGATCGCCGACTTACGTTTGGCACAGTTTGACGTCAACCAGCAACGTGACCAACTGTATCAGCGTAATGAATACATCCAGAAACTACTGGAAAAAAACAAAGGTGATGCATTAACCGCAGAACAGATGGCGACATTAAATGAAGCGCTGGATGGTCGTCGTGAACTGCTGGAACAACTGAATAAGCAGCTAGGTCAGCAACTGAATTTATCCATCAATCTGCAACTGAACCAACAACAACTGGAGCGGGTCAGCAAATCACTGCAGTCAACCCTGCAACAGCAGATTTTCTGGGTCAGCAGTAATAAACCGCTCGATATGGCATGGCTCACCGCGTTGCCAGGCGCACTTATGATGCAATGGCAGGCGGTCAGCATCAGTGCCAATCTGAATAATTGGCTACAAGACTCCTTGAAAGTATTTCCGGCCATTTTGCTGATGCTGATTATTGCCGGCACGATGATCTGGAAACGCCAGACCATCCAGAGCCGTTTTGAAAAACTGGCCAAAGAAGTCGGTCAATTACGCAGTGATACCCACAGCCATACGCCGAAAGCGATCTTGCTCGTGTTCCTTCGTACCATTCCCGGTGCACTGTTGATCATGAGTGGTGGTCTGGCTCTGGTCTTCAGTGGCTTATCTACGCCTCTGATCATCGGTGAACTCTCATTCCGCATGGCACTGGCTTACATGGCCTTCGGCTCTATGCGCCGCATGCTGAAACCCGATGGTTTGGCACAAAGACATTTTGGTCACGATGCACAGACCGTCGCACATCTGCGTAATGCACTGCGTTATATCTGGTACACCCTGCTGCCGCTGATTTTTGTCGCCACTCTGGGTGAATTAGATCCTTCGCGCTTAGCCAATGACGTGGTCGGACAAATCATCTGTCTGATCAGCTTGTTGCTGTTGTCATTTGAATTGTTTACCACTGTGCGTAAACATCCGAATAATCAGCAAACCGGTTTGTGGCGCAACATTACTGCGCTGACCTTTGGTCTGGTACCGCTGATTCTGATCGGCCTGCTGGGCTTTGGTTATTATTATACCGCATTGAAACTCAGCGCCCGCCTGATCGACAGCTTCTATCTGGTTTCAGTCTGGATATTACTGTACGAAACCGCACTCCGAGGTTTGTCTGTTGCGGCGCGTCGTCTGGCTTATCGCCGTGCATTAGCCAAACGCCAGCATCAGCAACGCAACGAAAATGCCGAAGGTGTTGAAGTCAGTGATGACAAACCTATTACGTTGGAACAGATCAACGAACAAACTCTGCGTCTGGTCACCGTTGCGCTGACTCTGGTGTTCGCCGGTGCGTTTTACTGGTTATGGTCTGATCTGGTTGCCGTGATCGCATATCTCGACAGCATCTCTCTGTGGCATCACACCGTCGGTACCGATGGTAATGCCGTGCTGGAAGCGGTGAGTTTACGTGACTTGCTGGGCGCCGGGGTTATTGCCGTGGTGACTTACATCCTGACCCGCAACTTACCGGGGTTATTGGAAGTATTAGTGCTGTCTCGTTTACAACTGGCACAAGGTACCTCATATGCCATTACGACAATTTTGTCCTATCTGTTAACCGCCACTGGTACGATTTCCACCCTGTCGATCATCGGGATGGAATGGAATAAATTGCAATGGCTGGTCGCTGCGTTGTCGGTAGGTCTGGGTTTCGGTTTACAGGAAATTTTCGCCAACTTCGTTTCTGGTTTGATCATCCTGTTTGAACGTCCGGTACGAATTGGAGACACCATTACCGTTTCCGGCTTCTCTGGTACAGTGAATAAGATCCGCATCCGAGCGACCACCATCACCGACTTTGACCGCAAAGAAGTGATCATTCCAAACCGTGCATTTGTTACGGAACGGCTGATCAACTGGTCTCTGAGCGATACCATTACTCGTGTAGTCTTACGTATCGGCGTCTCTTACGGTTCTGACCTGGAATTAACCCGTCGATTGCTGTTACAGGCTGCCGCCGAAAATCCACGTGTAATGAAAGAGCCCGATCCAACCGTCTACTTCCTGGCGTTTGGTGCCAGCACACTGGATCATGAAATGCGCTTCTTTGTCCGTGAACTGGGTGACCGCAACCCGGCACTCGATGAACTGAATCGCCGTATCGATCAGCTGTTCTCGGAACATGGGATCAATATTGCGTTCAATCAGGTGGAAGTGACGTTGAAAAACATTCATGGCGATGTGGTCAATGTTGATACCGCGGGCACAGCAGCAGGTGCCGCAGCAGCGTCAACGTTGGAAACTATCGCAGTCGCTAAAGCTGCCGCGCTTGCTAATGCTCAGGCGCAAGAACAGGAACAGAAGAAATAACCACAAGGGATTTTAAATCCCTTCTCTTTAACCTCTGCAGACTAAAAAGCCCTTTGAATATCAAAGGGCTTTTTTCAATAATTTGTTCATTCACATTACGGTGCCAGCCGGTCGATATGCCAGAAATCACCCTGCCGCTGATACAGGAAACGGTCGTGCAAACGATGGGCGCCACCCTGCCAGAATTCAATGCTATCAAAACGAATGCGATAACCGCCCCAGAAACTCGGCACCGGAACTTCACCATTCGCAAATTTAGAGCGCATCTCCATAAATTTACTTTCCAGCATACTACGGGCAGAAATCCGGCTGGATTGCTGACTGACCCATGCCGCGATCTGGCTGTCTTTCGGGCGGGAATGGAAATACTTGATCACTTCCAATGGCGATAGCTGTTCCGCGACACCGGTAATATGGATCTGGCGTTCCAGTGTATGCCATGGGAACAATAAGCTGACATGGTTATTCACCTTGATCTGCTGTGCCTTACGACTTCCCAGATTGGTATAAAACACAAAACCATCGGCATCATAATGCTTCAATAACACCATCCGCTGAAATGGCTGGCCATTGGCATCGACGGTCGCCACGCTCATCGCTGTCGGATCGGTTAATTTGGCGTCACACGCCTGACGCAGCCATTTTTCAAACAAAACCATCGGATCCACAGGTAAATCTTCACGGTGCAATCCGCCTTTCAGGTATTCACGACGTAAATCCGCAATATCCATTTTTCTGTTCTTCCCATTAATGCGAAATTCTAATATTGTGCGCTGCATAACTGTTAATCACAAGTCTGTGATATTGCCTGCAAAGCGGTAATGTTTCTTGTCTCCGTGCAGGTGACCTTCTATGATCTTCACATTCCAACTATTCAGGTTTTATCCATGCGCACCTATGCTCTAACTCCGCTGGAATGCGGCTCTGTACAAGCTATTCTGTCTGCCGTATTAAATGATAAATCACCAGTTGATCGCGCGACTGCGCAGGAATTTAAAGCAGAACCAATGCCGGAAGCGGCACAGATCCATGTCATTGGCGCAGTCGGCGACATTTTGCGTCATCTCAATCTGCTGGCATTCCTGGCCGATGTCTCGATGGATCAAGCTGGTATCGCCGTGCAATCGTTGATCTGCCAATGGCACTTGTTGCGTAACCGCCAATTACCGAATTTACGCGCATCTGATCTGTGTGACACTAAAGTATTTGAAGCTCGCCGTGAATTGGCCAAAGCACAACCGGCATTATGGGACGGCTGCCCTGAGTGGCTGGAACAGCTGGGTCAGGAACAACTGGGTGAAGCATGGCCGGCAGAGCGTGCTGCACTGACGCAAGCCGCGAAACGCTACATCCGCGTTAATACGTTGAAATGTGAAGAAACGCAGCTGCAACACCGTCTGCAACTGGAACATATTGATACTCGCACCGTACCGAATGTACCCGGTGCACTGGAAGTCACTTCTAACGGTTCACTGTTCCGCACGCAAGCCTTTAAAGATGGCTGGTTTGAACAACAAGATGCAGGCTCTCAACACATTGCCCCATTCCTGGGTGTGGAACCGGGGATGCGTGTTATCGATGCCTGTGCCGGTACAGGCGGCAAAACACTGCATCTGGCCGCGCTGATGGCTGGTAAAGGCCGCTTATTAGCGATGGATGTGGAACAGTGGAAAGTTGACAACCTGCGTCTGCGTGCCCGTCGCGCAGGTGCTCACAATATCGAACCTCGCTTGATTGAAAGCAGCAAAACCATCAAACGCTTAAAAGAAAGTGCTGACCGTTTATTGTTAGACGTGCCATGCTCAGGCTTGGGTGTATTAAAACGTAATCCGGACACCAAATGGCGCGATACCGCGGAACGCTTACCAGTATTGCTGGAATTGCAAGCTGACATTCTGCGTCGCTACAGCAAAATGGTCAAAGTCGGTGGTCAGCTGGTTTATGCCACCTGCAGCCTGCTGCCTGCGGAAAACCAACATCAGGTGACTAAATTCCTGAATGAATGTGATGGTCAATTCTCACTAATTCGCGATCAAACCATCAGCCCGGCAGAAACCGGCTTCGATGGTTTTTATATGGCCTTACTGCAACGTAACTGATTGCTGATAAAAACGACAAAGGCATGAATAATCATGCCTTTTTTTATGGCAGGAAAAACATTCGCTAAATGACAGGCGAAAAAAAACCGCATCAGCAAGCTGTGCGGTTTTTTGACTCTATTCGCTATTCAGGGCGAATTAACGATCGCGACGGAACTTGCTACCGGCACCAGCGCCACCATCACGTGGCGGACGATCGTTACGGTCACCCGATGAACGACGTGGGCTGCTGAATGGGCGATCACCACGACCTTCGTTACGAGCGCCGTCAGCGCGAGGTGGACGACGATCACCGAATGATGGACGTGCACGACGAGCAGATTCCGGAACTTCACCGGTGAACAATTCGATATCCAGCGGACGCTGACAAACGCGTGCTTTCTTCAGAGTGTTCATTACTTCTGCTGGCATACCTTCTGGCAGGTCAACAGTGGTGAAATCGTTATAGATTTCGATATGACCGATGAACTTGCTGTCGATACCAGCTTCGTTAGCGATAGCGCCCACGATCTGACCTGGTTTCACGCCATGTTCATGACCAACATGCAGTTTGTAACGGGAAGTTGGGCCTTCCGGTGCACGTGAACGACGTTCACTGCGCTCTGGGCGATCACCACCACGTTCGAAACGCTCACCGCCACGATCATTACGGCCACCGCGTTCGAAACGGTCACCACCACGATCATTACGATCATCCATACGTTGGAATGGTTCTGGCTCTTTTTCGTTCATGAACAGCGGCTCATCACCCTGTACCATTTTCGCCAGTGCCGCACACAAATCTAATGGATCAGTGCTTTCATCTTCCAGGAACTCATTAATGATCTGCTGGAACGGCTGTAAATCCTGTTCGGATTCCAGAGTTTCGCGGATCTGCTGTTTAAAGCGTTCCAAACGATGTTTGTTGATATCTTTTGCTGTTGGCATCTGCATCGGCTCGATTGGCTGACGGGTAGCCTGTTCAATCATGCGCAGCATACGACGTTCACGTGGCGCAACAAACAGGATTGCATCACCAGTACGACCAGCACGGCCAGTACGACCGATACGGTGTACATAAGACTCTGTATCGTAAGGAATATCGTAGTTCACTACGTGGGTGATACGTTCTACGTCCAGACCACGAGCCGCAACGTCAGTTGCGATCAGAATATCAATCTGGCCTGCTTTCAGTTTTTCTACAGTGCGTTCACGCAGTTTCTGCGGGATATCACCGTGCAGCGCTTCACAAGAGTGACCGCGAGCAGACAGTTTACTGGTCAGCTCTTCTGCAGCAGTTTTAGTACGCACGAATACCAACAAGCCATCATATTGTTCAACTTCCAGCATACGGGTCATCGCGTCCAGCTTATGCAAGCCAGAAACTAACCAGTAACGTTGACGAATGTTCGCCGCAGTGCTGGTTTTAGATGCGATCTTGATTTCCACCGGGGTTTTCAGATGGCGATGTGCAATACGGCGGATCTGTTCTGGCATAGTGGCAGAGAACAGAGCAATCTGGCGATCCAATGGACATTGCTCGATAACCCATTCCACGTCATCGATAAAGCCCATGCGCAACATTTCGTCGGCTTCGTCCAGCACCAAAGTTTTCAATGCAGACAGATCCAGTTTACCGCGACGCATCATGTCCATAACACGGCCAGGAGTACCCACAACAACTTGGGCACCACGGCGCAGTGCGCGCAGTTGTGAATCGTAAGATGAACCACCATAGATAGGCAGTACATGGAAATCAGGGATAAATTGCGCGTAACTCTGGCAAGCTTCAGCAACCTGAATAGCCAGTTCACGCGTTGGCGCCAGGATCAGCACCTGAGTATCCATCTGAGTCAAGTTCAGACGCGACAGGATTGGCAGTGCGAACGCACCGGTTTTACCTGTACCAGTTTGCGCCTGACCCAACAGATCACGGCCTTCCAACAATGGAGGAATAGAAGCAGCTTGGATCGGTGATGGATCTTCATAACCCACAGCGGTTATGGCTTTCAGAATAGGCGCAGCTAACCCCAGCTCGCTAAAGCTCGGCAATTTTTCGGTATCAGTCATATTTATTTTTCACTACTCTACAAGGATGGGCACTTAGCGAGGGAGACGCTGCTGGCCCGAACAAAGAAATGGGTGGCGATTATACACATTGGGCGAGCTTTGTCGCCAAAAATGTGATAGTTATCGCAGCAATTTCAGAAGTTTTCAGACGGGTGGGCTTACACGGTCTCTTACTCGACGCTCTTTACGCTGGTTATTATACAGCCAATTTACAACTTTTGCTTGTCACAATTACTTCACAGTTCTTTTTTTCTGAGAAAGCACGGCTAATGTCAGCCGGCTGGTGCATAACAAACGCTCACGTTCATCGTGCAGATTGATCTGCCAGACCTGCGTGGTGGCGCCCAAATGAATCGGTCGCGCAGTGCCAGTAACTAGACCCTCTCGTTTTGCGCGTAGATGATTGGCATTGATATCCAACCCAACGCAACAATGTGTGCGGGGTACACACATATTTCCCGCCACAGAACCTAGCGTTTCAGCCAGCACAACAGACGCACCGCCATGCAACATGCCAAACGGTTGGTGGGTGCGACTATCTACCGGCATAGTAGCCTGTAAATAGTCATCACCAAACGCGGTGTATTCGATACCGAGATGAGCGACCAGTGTATTTACCGAGCCGGCATTTAAACTCGCCAGTGTAAAATCTCGTTGCCAAATCACCGCTATTCTCCGTTTACTTTATTTAGACAGTGCTATTTTTAAGATCATTGCTTTTAATATCACAGCAATGCTAACAATGCCTGCACAGGGTGTTTTAGTTTATTGCCATCGATCCGCTTCACTTGACTACGGCAAGAGTAACCGGTCGCCAGTGCCTGCGAGGTTGGTAATTTGGCCAAGGCCGGTTGCCAGCTGTTTTTGTAGATCTGACGCGAGTCATCCAGATGTTTAACATCGTGACCATACGTGCCCGCCATACCACAACAACCCACAGCAACCGGCTGCAATTTGGCCCCCAGGCGATTAAATACTTTCGCCCAATCACCATTACTGCTTGGCTCTGCTGTTTTTTCGGTGCAATGCCCCATCAGATAGAAGGTCTCATCACCCGCTTGTTTTTGCGGTAAAGAATCGAGCACGGACAGTAACCACTCTTGCGGTAACTGCACTTTAAAATCACCACGCGCATCACCTAACGCACGCACATATTCATCACGGTAACAAAGTACCATGGCCGGATCAGGCCCAATCATTGGTACATTCAGCTTGTGTAAACGATTCAGGAACTGCGCACTATCCGCTGCGGTACGCGCAAAACTACGCAAGAACCCTTTAATATGCTGTGGTTTACCATTGGGTTTAAACGGCAACAATAATGGACGATAACCCAGTTTTTCCAGCAACAGGATCAGGTCACGTACCACATCCGCATCATAGAAAGAAGTAAAGGGATCTTGTACCACCAATACCACTTTCTTACGCGCATCCAGCGACATGGCTTCCAGTTTTTCCAACTGGAACAGTAATGCTTCGTGCCCTGCTAAATGTTGTTTCAGCGTCGGCTGACTCAAAATAGGCACATCCACCATACCGATGGTTTTTTCAGTCAGCGTTTGTACCCAATTTTGTTTGAGGAAGAAGTTCACCGCACCCGGTGCCTTCGCCATCAGCGGCGCATAGGTTTCCACCGTCGCGACAAAGTAATCTTTTGCCGGACGCAAATAACGCTGATGATATAACTGCATAAAACGAGAGCGGAATGAAGGTACATCAACCTTGATGGGGCATTGACTGGAGCAGGCTTTACAGGCCAGACAGCTTTGCATGGCATCCATCACTTCATGGGAAAAATCGTATTCCCCACGGCGTTTAGCGAACGTATTTAGTGCGCGATCAACCAGATCTTTCCAGCGGAACACACCATGCTGGATCGCACCTTCTTCGGTCAGCACATCCACGCCCTGTACTTCCAGTTGACGCAGCCATTCACGCATTAAACCCGCGCGACCTTTCGGTGATTCACGTCGGTCACCACTGAGTTTAAATGACGGGCACATTGGTGAGCTGGTTTCAAAGGTGAAACACAAGCCGTTGCCATTACAATCTAATGCTTCTTTAAAGGAATCGCGGATCTTCACCGGGATCTGACGATCAAACGCACCGCGTTTGGTGGCATCGACAGAAACCAGTTCATCATTGGAATTAATTGGCGTACAAATTTTGCCGGGGTTCAGACGGTTATCTGGATCAAACGCCTCTTTAATACGACGCAATTCAACAAACAACTCACCGAAAAACTCCGGACCATATTCGGAACGGAAACCGCGGCCATGTTCACCCCACATCAAACCACCGTATTTCGCGGTCAGTTTAACGACTTGATCGGAGATTTTACGTAAAGTCACTTCCTGTTCAGGGTCGCACATGTCCAGTGCCGGACGCACATGCAATACACCCGCATCAACGTGACCAAACATACCGTAAGTTAATTGATGCGCGTCGAGTAAGGCTCTGAATTCCATGATGAAATCAGCCAGTTTTTCAGGTGGTACAGCCGTATCTTCGGTAAATGCCACAGGCTTCTTACGCCCTGGAGCATTGCCCAGCAGACCGACCGCTTTTTTACGCATGCCATAAATGGCTTCAATACTGCTGAGATCTTCGCAGATCTGATAACCAATAATGCCTGCTTTGCCTGCCGCCATCTGTTCATCAATTTTCTGACACAATGCCTGCATTTTAGGCTGTTGATCACTCGCGTCAGCGCCAGCATACTCAACGATGTTTAAGCCCATCATCTCTTTACCTGGCACATCGGTGATTAAGTTTTTCACTGAATGCCAGACGATATCAGAACGAGCCAGATCCAATACGCGTGAATCAACGGTTTCCACCGACATCGCTTCAGCAGCCAGCATTAACGGTGCGTTACGTAATGCAGACTCGAAGCTATCGTATTTAATGTTTACCAATGCGCGATAAGTCGGGATCGGTGTCAGATCGAGCAAAATTTCAGTAATAAAGGCTAACGTACCTTCCGAACCACACAACAGGCGGCTCAGATCTAACGTTTCCGTAGCAGGATCATAGACATGAGTCAGATCATAGCCAGTCAGAAAACGGTTTAGCTTTGGAAATGTCGCTTCGATATCTGCGCGTTTTCCTCGGGCGATATCCCACACCAGACGGTAGATTTCACCTTCCCGATCTTGCTGCGCCAGTTTCGCCTGCAAAGCCTCACCTTGCAGTGGTAACGCTTCTATTACCGAACCATCCATTAAAACTGCACGTACGCCTAATACATGATCCGAAGTCTTACCATATTTCAGCGAGCCCTGACCTGACGCATCGGTATTCACCATACCGCCAATCGTTGCGCGGTTACTGGTTGACAGTTCTGGCGAGAAAAACAAGCCATGCGGCTTCAGCGTGGTATTCAGCTTGTCTTTAACTAACCCCGCCTGCACTTTGACCCGACATGCTGCGACATCCAGTTCTAATACCGATGTCATGTACAGCGACAGATCGACCATGATGCCATCATTCAGCGACTGACCATTGGTGCCCGTACCACCGCCACGTGGCGAAAATGTAATGTGGCGATAAACCGGTTCTGACGCCAGTTTCAGCATTAATGCTATATCGTCGGTGGTTCTTGGGTGCACCACCGCCTGCGGCAACCACTGATACACACTGTTATCTGTGGCCACAGCCAGACGGCTGGAATAAGAGGAATCGATATCGCCACTGAATCCAGCGCGTGCTAATGACGCCAGAAAAGCAATATACGGTTGTTTCAGGCTGTCTTGGGGTGTCAGTCTCGGGATCATGCTGTCTTCCTGATCATGGTGCTGATATCAAAAATTTGAGTATCCAAGCGACGAGAGTGGATATATATGCATATTACACCATTCCGTGGTGTAAGCGGAAAGCGAAATGGTACGCAAGCCCGTCATTGCGATCAATGGATAGGTCACTAAAAGGCTAAATGAATTGTTTATACCCTTCGTACTTGAAGTTGCAGCGTCGTTGACTGCGTTTACTCACCCCAATCACATAGCCTATCTATGCTCATGGGGATTCGCTCACTTGTCGCCTTGCTGCAACTCCAATTACTTTGGGTATGATATGCAGGAATAGATAGAAAGAGATCGGCGTCACAGATCATTTTTGCTCAAAAATGGAGATTGCCAGCTGGCTCACAAAACAACAACACCAATGCCTTGCACATTTGCACCGCTGTTATCAGTTAGATATGGTTAATCCAAGAAAAGTTCCCAAGAAATTAAAAAAAACTTTTCAGAGACTAACCAAGCCTGAGGTTAATCAGGCATCCCTCATAACAAGGAAAGATGACGATGAAAAAACTGAACGTATTAGTACCTAGCGTACTGGCTCTGTTCGTAGCTTCTGCCGCTCACGCTGGTGCGACTTTCGACACGCCACAAGGCAAACTGAACATCGGCGGTGATGTAGAGTTTGATGTGACTGCTGATAATTATAGCGAAAATACAACTGCTGGTGTTGCTGATGCAACAGATACACAACAAGTAGGTGGTCGTATTCTGGTTGATATTAGCGGTGAACGTGCACTGGCTAACGGTAACTATGCTAATTTCAAAGTTAACCCACTGTATGGTCAAAAAGGTGAAAAAAACCTAGATGACGCATGGTTTGGTTTCGGCGTGAAAAATGACTGGGGCTTCAAAATCGGTCATTTCGAAGCCTATGACTTGTCACCTGCAGGCCAAGATACTTATGTTGTAGGTTACGGTGACAACATTTACCGCGCTAAAGATGGTCGTGGTCGTAGCAACAACGGTGGTCAGATCATGCTGACCAAAGAAGCAGGCCAACTGCATTATGAAGTGTCAACTCAATTTGGTGAAACTGGCGATACTTCATATGTGAATATGTACAGCGGTGATGCTGGCTTCTCTAAGAATAAAGACCCATTATTAGTTCGCCCAGTTGTAGCATGGACTGGTGACACTGTAACCGTAGCAGTTGGTGCCGAAGTTAACTTGGTTACTGATGCATATGTAGCAAATGTAGATTCAACTCGCGATTCAATCTCTGATTGGACTGGCTACGGCGCAACAGCATCAGCTAAAGTAAACGACGATCTGTCTGTATCTCTGCGTGGTGCCTATCGTGCAGGTGATGAAGTTGATCAATACAGCGTTGGCCCAGGTGTTCAATACCAGAATTTCTATGCAGCATACCTGTTTGGTAAAACCACTTTTGATGATGCGGCAACTGCTGACAAAAAATATAACGTAGCTTATGCTTCCTACAAAATTCCAGCTGTTATGGGTCTGGATAACTTCGACATGTACTTGGGTGCATCTTGGGGTAATGAGAAAGTTGGTAGCGCAGATGCTACTGAAGAATTGGGCGGCCGTGTTCGCTTCAAATACTTCTTCTAATCTGCCTGTGCAGATGGCGT
>ERZ650302.1500-NODE-1500-length-12966-cov-4.856634_pt1 | contig 12966 bp, 10 predicted proteins | sample MGYA00376238_ERZ650302 | MGnify/ENA primary metagenome ERZ650302 (study PRJEB26733, sample SAMN07839298) | wastewater metagenome | biome: urban; feature: wastewater treatment plant; material: waste water | place: USA: North Carolina | collected 2016-04-28 ... | reverse complement strand
TAGTTGTACTGTCTGCGGCTCGCCGCCTTGTTAGCTTACTTTTTTGAATTAGTATAAGATTTTGAGCGTAAAAAATTGCCACGAAATGAATGGTAAACAGACCCTAACACACAGGCCGTCTGAAAGGTTTCAGACGGCCTGTGTGTTTATTGCTGGTATTAAATCTACAAGCCGCCTGAAACCTTGGGTTGAAAACCCAACAAATCCACAAGCCGCCTGAAACCTTGGGTTTATCAACCCAAGCTACGCTGTTGCAGCATGCAGTTTTGTTTTACTTTTTCTTGCATTTCACAATATCTTATTGTTTGGACTTGGTGTGCTTGATCAAACTTCATCCGGCATTTCGAAGCCGGCCACTTCGAGGCCGAAGCCGGTGAGGCCGGTAAACGATGAAGGTTTGCCGAGTACGCGCATTTTTTTCACGTTGAGGTTGGCCAAAATCTGCGCGCCGATGCCGTAGGTTTTGCTGTCCCATTGTTGTGCCTGGTTCAGGCCTTTGGGCAGGGTGCGGTCGAGCAGGGTGGCGCCGCTTTCGGTGCGGTGCATCAAGATGATCACGCCGGCATCGGCGGCTTGGATGCGTTGCAGTGCGGCGGGCAGCGGCCAGCTGTGGCGCGGGTTGGTGTGCAGGAAATCCATCACGCTGAAAGGCTCGTGCACGCGTACCAGCGTTTCGGTGTCGGGCGAGGGGCTGCCCTTAACCAGTGCCAAGTGGGTTTCTCCGGAGAGCTTGTCTACATACACATGCTGCTGGAAATCGCCCCACGGGGTGTGTGCCGGTGTGCTGCCCATTTCTTCGAGCAGGGTTTCGGTGCGGCTGCGGTATTCGATTAAATCGGTGATGGTACCGATTTTGAGGTTGTGGGTTTGGGCGAAGGTCATTAATTCGGGAATACGCGCCATGGTGCCGTCGTCGTTGATGATTTCGCAAATCACGGCGGCGGGAATCAGGCCGCACATTTGCGCCAAATCCACGCCCGCTTCGGTGTGGCCGGCGCGCACCAACACGCCGCCTTTTTGTGCGCGCAAGGGAAAAATATGGCCGGGTTGTACAATATCTTCGGCTTTGGCGGCGGGTGACACGGCGGTTTGGATGGTGAGCGCGCGGTCGGCAGCGGAAATGCCGGTGGAAATGCCGTGTGCCGCTTCGATAGACACGGTGAAGTTGGTGCCGTATTGGGCGCCGTTTTTCTGCGTCATCATCGGCAGGCCGAGCCGGTCGACCAAGTCATCGTTCATCGGCAGGCACACTAAGCCGCGTGCGTGTTTGATCATAAAGTTGATGGCTTCGGGGGTAACGAATTGGGCGGCCATTAGAAGATCGCCTTCGTTTTCGCGGTCTTCCGCATCGGTGATGATCACCATTTTGCCGGCTTTGATGTCGGCCAAGATTTCGGGAATGGTGGCAAATTGGGTCATGGTGTGGCTCGCTTGAGATGGGGTGGCGGAGGGGGTGGTTGCGTGGAAATCGCCGTGGTCGGTGTCGAGCCACAGCAGCGGCATGCCGGCGGATTGTTCGATTTTTCGGGCTTTGCGCTCGCCGAAGGTTTTGTTTTTCAGCAGCGCCGACAATTCGCCCTGATTGATGCCGGTTTCGGCGGCAAAGCGGCTTTGTTGGCCGCCGTGCAGGCGTGAAATCCAGCTGTGCAGATTATGGCGGCGCAATTCGGGTGTGCTCATGATGTTTTCTTGGCAGAAAAGGTGTTTAGATTGTATGCTGTTTTGCTTGAAAAGTAAATTATTTCGCTTGTTGATGGAAAATTACTTTTTAGTAAAGATGTGTAGCGGCGGGGATTTCAATATCTTTGAAGATTTGTTTTGATAACGCCACTCAAGCACATAGGCCGTCTGAAAATATTTTCAGACGGCCTATGTGCTTGGTTCAATGGATTGCGGCTTTTAGCTGCCCATCAGGTTTAGGCGCTGGCCCGGCACCAGTGTGCGGGTGTTGCGGTTCCAGCGGCGGATGTCGTTGATGTCGACATTAAAGCGGCTGGCGATGGTGTTGAGCGTGTCGCCTTTGCGCACGGTGTAGGAAACATTGCGCACGGCATTGCGTTGGGATGAGGCTTCTGCCAGTTTCAATACTTGGCCTTGGCGGATGTTGCTGCCGCGGATGTTGTTGGCGGTAATCAAATCGGCCACGTTCATGTTGTAGCGCTGGGCGATGTTGTACAAGGTGTCGCCGGCGGCCACGCGGTGGGTGGTTGCGGCCGGTTGGGTTTGAGCGGCACGCGCCAAGCGGGCTTCGGTGCGCTGCTGTTGCTTGGCGCGGGCTTCGGCTTGCTGGGTGGCACGGATGCGGGCGGCCGCTTCGTTGCTTTCAGCTTGCGCCAATGCGCTGCGCACGCTGTCGGCCGCGCTCAGACGCAAGGCGGATTCTTGTGCCAACGCCAAGAGCGGATCGTCTGCTTCAACGGCGGCGCCCGGCTGGGTGGGTAAAGGCAGCGGCTGGTTGATCGCAATATCAATGGCCTGCTCGGCGGCTGCGGTTTGCGTGGGCAGCGGCAAAGCTTCTTTGATGGCTATATCGGTGCTGATGGGGGTGTCGGTTTGGGCGATGGTGATGGGCGCAGCTTCAGGTGCGGCGGCAACGGCGGGCGCTGCGTCAGACCAAGCGGCTGATTGCACGCGCGTGAAATCAATGGGTTGTGCAGTAGCCTGCTCAGGCACGGTGGCGATGCGGGTTTGGGCTGCGAGGATTTGCGGCCGGGCTTCAGTGGCGGCTGTTTGGGCAGCGGCTGCACGGGCGATGGTTATCGGCTCGGCCTTAGGCAACAAAGGCTGGGCGCTGGCGAGCACGGCGGCCGAAGGTGCGGCGGGCTGCATCACCGGCATATCGGAGCGGTAAGTGTCGGGCGCGGTGTCGGTGTCGATGCTGGCGAAATTCAAGTCGTGGCGGCCGAAGCTGCCGGTGGTGGCTCTGCTTTTGGCGACCAAAATGCTGCGGCCGGCGCCCACGCTGTTGGCGCTCATGCCGTTGAGGCGTTTGATTTCTGCCACGCTCATGCCGGTTTCAGCGGCAATGCTGGAAAGGCTGGTGGTGGAAAACGGTGTGTAAACATCCCAAGAGAGCAGGGTGTCGGGGCTGGCGTTGCGGTAGTTTTTCTCGAAAGTGGCCGCAGCCGTTACCGGCAGCAGCAGCTTGCGGTTGTTTTTCGGAATAAATACGGGCGCGCTGTAGGCCGGATTCAGCGCGAGAAATTCGCTCTCGCTGATGTTGGCTAAGCGGGTGATGGCGGCCACATCGGCAGGCTTATCAATGTTTACCGCTTTAAAATAGGGCTTGTTGTCGATGTCGCTCAGATTCATGCCGAAGGCTTGCGGGTTGTTTACCAAGTTGCGCACGGCCAAAAGCTTGGGCACATAATTGCGCGTTTCGTTGGGCATGCGCAGGTTTTCGTAAGTGGGCTCGAGGCCTTGTGCGCGGGCGCGGTTGATGGCGCGGCCGACATTGCCCTCACCCCAGTTGTAGGCGGCCAGCGCAAGCGACCAGTCGCCGAAGAGGCGGTGCAGGTATTCGAGATAATTCAGCGCGGCATCGGTGGCTGCAGCTACATCATGGCGGCCATCGTAAAGCGGAGTTTTTTCGAGGCCGTAGTGGCGGCCGGTGGCGGGCATAAACTGCCACAGCCCCGAAGCGCCCACATGCGAGCGCGCTTTGGTTACATAAGCGCTTTCGATAAAGGGCAAGAGGGCGATTTCAGACGGCATATTGCGCTTTTTCACTTCATTGGCAATATGAAACATATAAGGTTTGCTGCGGTCGATGGTGCGGTTGAAATAAGCGTTGCCTTTTACGAAGTTGCTTTCGTGGCGGCGCACCAATTCGGGGTTGACTTCAACCATGCGGAAGTCACGGCGCAGATTGTTCCAAAGGCTGCCGGAGGCAAAATTGGTGGCGGCTTGATCAAGCAGCGAGGCATTCAGGCGCATCATGGCCATGCCTGCTTGATTGGGCGTGGCGGCGTGGCCGGCGGTGGCGGAGAAGGCGGAAAGGCCGGTCACAGCCAATACAATAGTTTTTAATTTTGCCATAGTCTTTTAATATGAAGCATATAGGAATTCGATTTTGCCGATGTTACTGGCTGGAGGGGGTGCAGTCAAGTGATTAGGGCATTAAATTGCTTGATAATTTATAGGCTTGCCATGGGCATGGGCGGGGAAGGTTTTGTCGGATGGCAAGGCTGGCTGTATGATGGGCAGGCGAAGTGGAATGAATGAAAGTAAGGCGATGAGTTGCAAAATATTGACAGATTGGTTCGGCCGCACCGATGCGGGGCGCTACACGGCTCAGCGCGAGCAGCAATTTTATGCCCGTGCGCTGGCCGGGCTGCACGCGGGCACGGTGGTGCAGGCGGGCATGCCTGATTGGGCTTTGTGGCCGAATGGGCAGGCGGTGTGCGTGGGACGCGATGTGGAAATGCAGGCGGATGCTTCGGCCTGGGCGGATCAGGCGCTGGATTTGCTGCTGATGCCGCATGTGTTGGAATGCTGCGATGCGCCCGAGGTGGCGCTGGCCGAGGCTTATCGGGCTTTGAAACCGGAAGGGCGGTTGGTGCTCACCGGGCTGAACCCGCATTCTTTATGGCGCTTCAGCCGCTGGTTTGATGGTGTGCGCCTGCCCGAACAACGCCGCTGCCTGCCGTTGCCGCAGCTGAAAAAGCAGGCGCTCTCGCTGGGCTTTACCATCGAAAGCGGGCAATTTATGGTGTATGTGCCAGCGGTGAGTAGCGGCAAGGCGTTGAAAAACTGGCGTTTTATGGAGGCAGCGGGCGATCGCTGGTGGCCGCATGCGGCGGCGGTGTATGGCTTGGTGCTGCTCAAACGCACCGTGGGTGCGCGCCCTTTGCCGGGGCGTGAGCGCGAAGCGGAAGAAGCCGGGCGCAGCATGGCGCTGGGGGTGGCCAAGGCGCAGGCCGGTGTTAAGTGAGCGCTTAATCATGGTTCAACGCATATTGATGGGATAAGGCGGTAAACGTAAAAAAGGCCGTCTGAACAAATTTGTTCAGACGGCCTTTTTCAAGCAAAATTAAAGTTAGCGATGTTTACACAGCGGGCACAATCGTGCCGTCTTGCAAACGGTTGAACAAGCTCTCGCCAATGCCTTTTACATTTTTCAACTCTTCCACGCTTTTGAAATTGCCGTGTTGTTTGCGATATTCAACAATTGCCTCTGCCTTTGCCGAGCCGATGCCCGGTAAAGCTTTGAGTTCATCGGCACCGGCGGTGTTGATGTTAACCGCTGCCAATGCGCAACTCATGCCCAAAAGAGCCAAAGAGGCCAGTATGGTTTTTTTCATGTCCATGTTTTTTCACTCCGTAATGAATTTAAGAATTATGTTTTTTTATATAAGATACCCGCAACTGCGGGCGAGGGTATGATAGATAATTGTTTTACTCATTGCAAGTATTTTAATAGGGTAAGTATTCTTGATTTGGGTAATTATTTCTTTAGTTTTTATCGGCTTGGGAGAAAATGGAAAATCGGGTGAAAATCGGGCACCGCTGAATTTTTAATGATAGATGCAAATAAGCGCATAAAGGTGAATATGTTTGCATAAGCATGCAAAACGGATTTGCCAAGCTTGCGTTTTCAATTTTCTGCGTTTTTGACTTTTCAATAATCAGTGCAAAAATTGCAGGCCGTCTGAAAACTGTGTTTCAGACGGCCTGTGTTTGATTTATGCCATTTTATTCGCTGGCATTTTGTTTGGCAGCAAAAGAGCCGATGGCAAATCTATTGTCGGTAAACACCCCGCCCAGCTCGGCTGCTTTGGGGCCGTAAAAGCCGCCTTTGGCGGAAATCGGATAGCTGTCGAAAGGAATATCGCGATCGTCTGTGGCAAATCGATTACCTTGAATGCTTGCGGTAAACGGCTGAAACGAGCCGATTTTGCCGGTGAGCGTACGGGCACCGAAATCAACGGAGAATGAGGCATCTGTTTGAGTAATGCTGGGGAGCCTGGAAACGGCATCGCTCACCAAAGCCTGACCGCTGTAAGTGGCTGCGCCGGATGCCGGCATATCCAGAGTGCGATAGCCTTGTGCAAAGAATGAATGGCGGTGGAAATCAGGATCCCAGCCCATCATACCCAAGTTTATACGATCAAATTGACAGTTGATATCATCGGCTCCGCATGGCGCTGCGGTGGGTCGGTAAAACCAACCATGAACCAAGTATTGCATATTGTTGGACACCGCTTTAGTGATGGGCTGGCCGTGTTCATTGTGCCCGCTAAACACCGTGATGTCGCCGGTGATGCTTTGCGGCAGCATATTGATGTGTTTGCCATCTAACACCAATACATTAATGTTATCAGTGGAGCCGGTGTTTCTTGCCCATATCGGACCTATTGGATCGTAAGTAGGTGGCATTTCACGATAACGTAAAACTTCTACTTCAGAAAATTCGCCGCTGATTTTCTTATCCATGCCGCCATTTTCAGGTTCAGTAACCACCGGCGGATTGCCGCCGCCATCTCCGGGATCCGGAATCACCACCGGCGGGTTGCCGCCGCCATCTCCGGGATCTGGAACTACTACCGGCGGATTGCCGCCGCCATCTCCGGGGTCTGGAACCACCACCGGCGGATTACCGCCGCCGTCTCCGGGGTTGGTAACCACGGGCGGATTGCTGCCCCCGCTGCTGCATGCGGCCAAGCCCAAAGAGGCCGCCAATAAAGACCATTTCAACACGTTCATTTTCTCTCCTTCTATTTTTGTGGTTGGTGTTACTTTATGGGCTTTACTCTAGCATTTTCCAATTTTTATGACAATTGTGTATGAATTTATAATATTTTTTTATATTATTTCTGAAGTGGCTTGGCAATGATGGTGAATCAAACTTGAATCAAGGCAGGGCGGGGCTATGCAGTGTTGGTTTGAATAATTTAAGCGGTGTCAAACAATCAGGCCGTCTGAAAAATAATCTTCAGACGGCCTGAATCCCGGCTTTTGGAGCATATTCCAGATGTTGTTATGCCGATTGCAATGAACGCTGTTGGCGGTTTTTACGGATATTTTTCACCAGTAATGCGGAAACGAAAATCCCGACGCAGGCGAACACAGCCATTAAGCCAAAAACGATTTGATAGCCCGGCAGCCCCGGGTTTGCGTCTAAAACGTGGCCATAGAGGCTGTAGCAAAACATTGCGGGCGCATAGCCGATAAAGCTGCCCAGCGCCATGGCCGCGCCGGTGTTTTTGTCGCTGATTTCTGCTTCACCAATGGGCGCGAAAAATACAGCCCGTTGCGTAAAAATCACTGAGCCAAACAATAAAGTGCATGTCATGCCCAAGTAAACCGGCATATGCTCGTGCGGCAACACAATCAATATGCCCAGCATAATCGTGCTGATAATAAAGGTGTAGAAAAGATATTTGCTCGGCGATTTCAAAACTTTATCGGCGATTAAGCCGCCTATGGGGCCGCCCACCATTTTTAAGCAATATTGGTTGATAATCCCGTAGGCACCAACCAATGCAATCGGCAGGGCATAGATGTTGCTCAGAAAGGGAATAAAGAAAGTCAGCCCGCAATACACGGCGTAAACACAAAAAATGCTGAAGGCGATGAGCCAAACGGTTTTGTTTTTCAACACGCTGCCCAGCTTCGGATTTTCTGCTTTTTTCTCTGCTTTTTCTTCGGTTGCTTCGGCCGATGCCGGATTTTCGTCTTCCGAGCTGTTGTTTTTCATCGCAAAGAATAAAACCACGCCGACTAAAATGGCGATGGAAGCATAAAACAGAATGCCCGCTTTAAACCCGAGATAGCCGCCGCCAAACCAGGCAAAGATAGCCAGGGCGCTAAATGCGATAATGGTGTCGACAACGCCGCGGCCGGTTTCGAAAAAGCCAAACAAGCGCCCTTGCTGGGAATTGTCGCCCAGCAGGCTGACCGATTTGAGCAGCACCGGCCAGTTGAGCATATCGCAGGTTACACCGAATAGCGCCCACACAAACAATATTCCCCAATAACCGGGCATGGTAGACAAATAAATGCCGAGCAAGCCGGTGGCGATTAATGAGAATGACATCGTAAAACGGCGCGGCAAGCGATCGGAAATATAAATCGATAAAAAGAAACCGATGGTTGTAACGATGGAATTAACCGACATGGCATTGCCAATTTGGCCATTGGTAAGATGAAAATATTCTTGCATGGGCACATAAAAAGCATCTTTCAATGAAGGCAGCTTATAAATAGTGCCCCCACATAAAACCAGCAGGCTGAATATGGTCCATTTCTTTCTGGTCAGCATGATTTTTACCTCATCATAAGGGTTATGATGTCATTGATAGCTGTGTTTTGGCTAATGGCGTTATCCGACACCAACAATAAAATGTGCTTTTAAATTAAATCGATTGCCTTGGATTTAATTTAATACCGCTATCGCTTCTTGCGCTAATTCGTTAAGAATATTTCGTACATAATGAATCTGGTTGATGGCATCATCGAATTCTTTTTCTAATCGTGTATCCAGATTTTCTTTGGGCAGCTCTGTTTCGCTCATTTGCCGCCAAGGTATCCACGGATTATTGTCTTCCCCTTGAAAACGGAATGGCGGGGCATAGTAGTCCACTTCTTCTTCCAAGCCATAGGCCATCACTTGCGGGCTGTGTTCCCCCAAGCAAATAAGCTGAAAAAGCAGCTCTTTAAATGGCAGATCGCCTTGGCCGGAAATGCAGGCTTGATGCCCCAGCCCATTGGCTTCGCGGATAATCAGTGCATCTTTGATGTGCACCTGAGTGATTTTGCTTGCCATTGCCGCGAGAGCCGAGAGCGGCTCTTCATTTGCATTTATCATATTGGCGAAATCGAATAAGAGAGAGAGTTGGGGAAAATCGGCCTCTTCAATCAAGCGAACCAGCTCATGGCTTTTCAGATCTTCATGCTGCTCGAGCGTGAAAGTTAAACCGCTGTGCTGATAATGCGCTTTGATATATTGGATATCTTGTTTGACCTGCGCCAACACTTCGGCCAAATGCCCTTCATAACGCGGATAAAAGCGCACCGAAGAAGCGCCGGATTTGAGCGCAATCGCCACGGCCGTATCAATGGTTTCGGCATCGGAGGCGCTGGTTTCGATATGAACATCCAAGCCCAAGCTGTGTGCTTTTTCTCCGAATTTTTGCAAGCGCGCATCATCGGCGCAGCTTAAAGATTGGCTCTCGCCGTCTAAAACGTGGACTTTGACGCCCTTAAGCTTTTGCTCGCTGGCAATATCCAATAAATCTTCCGGCAATATTTTTTCCATTCTCATATTGAGATGAAAGGCGTAGGCATGCAGATAAAGCGGAATATTCTGTATGCGCTCAACAATTTTTTGGGCTTGTATGCGGTTCATGATGATTTCCTATAAGTCGATAAAAAATTCTACTGATTCAAAACGCCAATATTCGATATCGATCTGAACGATTTTATCTGCCTCATCCGCACGATATTTCTTCACCCGAATAGAAGGTGTGCCCGGCGTTCCGCCAATCCCCTTGCAAGCGCTGCCCGAAAAGCGGGTGGGCTTAAATTCCAAATGCTTGGTATGCGTTTTTTTTGAATAGATTGTTTCCCACGCCTCAGCAAATGAGCCTTCACCAAGCTGCTCGATAAAATCAGGAGCCACTTGCGCATTGATAAAGGTTTCATGGTAAAAAACTTTATGGTTGTCCAGAGCGCCCCAGCCACAGATTTTGTATAAAGCATCGCCTTCTTTAACCCCGAGCAAGGCCAAAATGTTTGGCGCAGCGGCGTGGACACGCTCTTTGCTCAGATAGCCCCAAGAGGGCAGGCGCCCCTGCTCGATGGCAGCTTGCTTGAAACTCGTGGCGCTGCTGGGGTTGTAGTTGAAGCGAGGCAAGGCAACAAACCAACCCCGCCTGTCTTTGCGAAAAATTTTTGATTCACCCTCTAAATGTAATAAAGCTTGGCGCAAAGTCATGCGCTTCACCCCCAAAAGCTCCTCAAGCTCTCTTTCCGAAGGCAGCTTGTTTCCTGAAACGATAATGCCTTTGTCGAGCCAATCATTGAGCTTTTGCTTGGCTGATTCTACGGTGGAAGTATTTTCCATGAGTTAATCCATTTGGTTTAAACCAATCAAGTTGAGCACATATTACGCCTGCGTTGCATATCATGCAACACCTTATTTATGATAATTTTTTTATAGGTATTATTGAAAGTGGGGCGAAGCCTGCCAGCTGCCGGATTGCGGGTGATTTTGCTCTTGCTGTGGTTGTGGGTATCGCTGTGGATGAGGGTGGCCGTCTGAAAGCGGTTGCGGTGTTCGGCTTCGGCTTTTTCGGTGGAGGTGATAAGGCCGCCTTTGAGATCGGTGTGTTGCTGCACATTCACCCGATAGCCGCCATCGCCGGCGAAGAGGCCGCTTTGTTCGGCCACCGAAGCATGGTCGGCACGGATTTGGCTGTGGCTGAAATCGCCACTGCCGGACACGCCGTAGCCCACGGTGATTTGGGCGCTGCCCTGATATTGGCGGCTTTGGTGGGCGGCGCGGTTTTGCAGGCTTTCGATGTGGAGGCTTTGCGCATCGAGCTCGATGCTGCTGCCGAACACCTGCGCGCCTTTGAGGGTGGTGCTGCCGCCGCTTTGCAGGGCGGTGGCGCTTTGGCTGCTGCCGATATGGCTGCCGAGGTGGGCGGCTTCGTTGCTGTTGCCATAGCCTTTAGAACGAGGCCGTCTGAAAGATTGATGTTTCAGACGGCCTGAGAACGCGTGCGTGCCTTAGGGCACACACCCTACACGCAGGCTACGCTTGCTCTCTGAGTTTGTCACCGAATACAGCAAGCGTAGCCTGCATATGTGAGTAGGGTGTGTGCCCTAAGGCACGCACGCGTTTTTTTGTTTAATATAGTGGAATGAAAGAAAAACTTATACAGGCGCATGTAGCAAGCCATATGCAGAAGCCGTTTAAACCGCGTGCGTGGCTGCGCCACACACCCTACACATGATGCTAAATTTCTTATTTTTGTATAAGTTTTTCATGCATTCCACTATATAAGGCCGTCTGAAAATTCAGACGGCTTTGAAGTTTTAATTAAAAAAATCAACCTAAGCTGGATAAGACGCGTGCGTGCCTTAGGGCACACACCCTACACGCAGGCTACGCTTGCTTTTTATATATAAATTAATATTGCAATCATCAGTAGAATAAAAATTAATAAAAATGTATTTATTCTTAAGAGGAATAAATTGCGTTTATCAGAGATTTTTTTCAACCCCAGAATAATTGGCCATATTGAAAAAGTAATTTGATTTAACTTACTTATGAAATCAATAACACTAAAAATAAAACCTTCATTTTTAAATAATTCATATGATATTTTTATTTGTATTAAATATAGAATAACATAAACTATAAAAAGATAAATAATTATATCGTCCAAAATATACCTCAATTAATTTTTAATTTATTTGCTGTTTTGTAAATTGATGCTCTTTTGATAACCAATATTGGCACCAACAAAAGCAGCTGCTCCAATTCCTATTTTCCCTGTATTTATTAACGATTCTCCTTTTTCTAATCTTGCTCCAGTACAAATCCCTCCTGTTGCAGCAATAGTAACGGTGCTGCATATTTCTGCAAAAAATCCATCTTCTCGTTGCTTATTAGAAGTAGATACTCCAACGAACCCTTCTACCCCCGCACCAGCAGTACCAGCGATAGTTAAGGTAATACTTTTATCTTGGTTGAGAGTAGCACTAATGTTTAATCCTAACCCAAGTGCAGCCGTTATTTCAGCGGTTATTGCGCTATTTACTTTATAGGCTTCCAATAAAGCAAATAATTGTGACTGCTCTGTCTGGCTACTGGACTTATTGATAGTAATGCGATTAATTTCCTGATTGGCCTGCATTTGTAAGTTACGCAAAGCAGTTTCAGATAGCCCTAAATCACCTAATGAAAAATTATTCTCCACCACATTTTGTGCCATTTGGCTGCCAGAAACCACATCTGCCACATTTCCCGTAGTCGCGCCCACCGCTGCACCAAACAGGGCGCTGAGGGTGCTGATGTTGTTTTTTTCATCGGCATTTAATTCTTGGGCAGTTTTGCCATACAGTGTTTGCGCCAGGGTGGGGGCGAGCATTTCTGCGCCGCCGGCGGCCAAGCCTGCTGCAAGTGCGTTGTTGCCCGCCGCTGTGCCGGTGAGGATGCCGTTAAGCGTATGCAGCGCCAGATGTTCTTTGCTGCCTTCTTCAGGGCGGTTGCCGCCGTCGATTTTATTCAGCTCGGCGTTTTGTTTGAAATGTTGGCCGATATGGTAAGAAACGGTGGGGTTGGCTGCGGCGGCAGCGATGCCGAGGGCGCTGTCGGTCGGGGCGGCCAAGCCTGCGGCTACTGCGCTCAGGCCGGTGCTGAGTTTCTGCCAGTTTCCTGCTTGGCGTTGGTATTCCGCTTCGCTGAGTTGTCCGTTATCGCGCTGTTGTTTCAGGCTGTCCATTTTTTTGTTGATTGTATCTTTGGCCGATTGCACATTGCGACTGAAATTCTGCGTTACTTCCCGCTGCACATCCAATTCTTTCTGCACCTTATCCTGCTCAAAGCGGTTGTTCAGACGGCCTGAGTGTGCTGCTGCGTTATCGGTGGTGATGTCGGTGCGGACGGCGGCAAGGGTTTGGGCAACGCTGTTTCCCGTCAACTGCTGCTGCGCAGCCGCATCGCCAATCACGATATTCTGCGTGTTGATGCCGCTTTGGGTCACGCTGCTCTGCTTATCGCTGTCGCGGCCGAAGCCGATGGCTTGGCTGCTTTGGGCGGATGCGGCGCCGGTGGTGGTGAGGCTGCTTTGGGGTGCGGCATGGCTGCCGAGGCCCAAGTCGGCATTGAAGCCGCCGGCGGCGCCGATGCCGAAGCTGGTGCCGCTGTAGCGGCTGTGGTTTTGGATATCGCTGTGGGCGAGGGTGGCCGTCTGAAAGCGGTTGCGGTGTTCGGCTTCGGCTTTTTCGGTGGAG